>MDTB01227562.1_pt1 | contig 29664 bp, 30 predicted proteins | sample 811161 | NCBI WGS metagenome assembly MDTB01 (sample SAMN05326650, study PRJNA326480) | marine metagenome | isolation source: seawater | place: Mediterranean Sea | collected 2009 | reverse complement strand
TGGCAAACTGTAAATATGGCATACAATGAAATTGACTATTTGAGAGATCAAGCAGATAAAAGAGATGATAAAAATGAATTAAAAAAGTTAGATGAAATTAATGATTTTATTATGTCAATTGAAAAAAAATATGAAATTGCATAGTTGACATTAATATTAAAGTTTATAGAAGTTAATATGCTCGTAAATTTTAAAGACGAAGATTTTGAAAATAAAATTAAAAGTGAGGATATTTCTGTAATTCAGTTCAGTGCTGCTTGGTGCGGGCCTTGTAAAACCTTAAAACCAATTATGGATAAACTTGCTGAAGAGTATAAAAACAAAGCTGGATTTTATTATGCGGATATAGAGGACGGTGGAATTAACACTGGAAGTGCCGCAGGTATAAGAGGAGTACCAACAGTAATTATTTATAAAAAAGGAGTTGAAGTTGATAGAAAAGTCGGAGGTGTTCCCGAGAGCCACATGAAAGAATTTTTAGATAAAAATATTTAGTTTAAATTTAATACTTCACCTGCCAAATATAAAGATCCTGTAATTAATAATAAATCATCTTTTTCTAAAGGAATAGATTTAACTGCCATTTCAATACTCTCTTTATATTCAACATTTGATAAATCCTTAAAGATTTCTTTTAATTTTTTTCCACTTACAGAGTTTGGTTGGTTAGGTATATCAACTGTTGTTAAAGACGAAATATCTTTAAAATAACTAATATATTTTTTGTGATCTTTATTAGCCATCATCCCAACAATAACATGTTTGTTACAATCTAAAGTTTTAAGATATTCATTTAATACTCTTGAGCCGTCTTCGTTATGACTTCCGTCTAATAATAGTGTATTATCTTTGACTAAATCTTTCAATTTTCCAGATTTTATCTCTTGAAGTCTGGCCGTATTATCAATTTTTGTTATTGCTTTTTTAATATCTTCATTTTTTATATCCATATCTAAAAGTCTTATAGTTGCAATCGCACTTGAAATATTTTCTAATTGAAACTGTCCAAGAATATTTGGCAAAGGAAGTTTTAAACCACCATATTTATCTTCATAATAAAAAAAACCATTTTCTCCTTTTGAAAAACTGAAATCTTCATTAAAGAAAAGTTTATTGGATGAATTTTTTGAAATTGTTTTCTTAATACAATCGGTCGTATCTCTAGAATTTTGTTTCGATACGATAATATTGGAATTTAATAGGGAGGATGTTTTTTCAAATATTATTTTTTCTATTGTTTTTTGATCTGTTGGTAACCAATCAAGGTGATCTTTGCTTATAGAACACACCACACTTGCTAAATTCTTTTTAAGAACATTAGTTGCATCAAATCTATGAAATAAACCTGCTTCTATAAGATTTATGTTATTTGGGTACTTAGCAGCTTTATAAAAGTAACAAGCACTTAAAGCTTCAAAAAAAGTTAATGGATTTTTATCATTTATTTTTTCTACTTCCTCAAAGAGGTCTATCAACTCACCATCGTTTAGTTTTTGATTATTGAAAATAAATCTTTCATTTATATTTTGTATGTGAGGGCTTGTGTAAACATTACAACTAATTTTAGCCTCTTTTAAAATTGAAAAAATTGCGTTTATAGTTGACTGTTTACCATTAGTTCCTACGACGGAAATTGCTTTGATTTTGTCTTGAGGATTACCTAGTTTTTCGCAAAGATCTTTAATGCGATGTAAGCTTAGATCTATTTCTTTAGGATGCAGCTTTTGTAAGTGATTGAGAATTTTCTGAAGTTTCATTTTCCTCAAATCTTATAACAGGATCTTTATTTAATAAAATTGATATTAGCATACCGATTTTTTCTCGAAGATCTCTTCTATTTAAAATTAAGTCTACAAATCCAGTTTTTTGAACATATGAGCTTTTTTGAAAATTTTCAGGTAGACTCTCTTTAACTGTTCCCTCGATAACACGCGCGCCTGCAAAAGCTATAAGAGCATGATCAGACTCTGCGATATGCAAATCTCCTAACATTGCATATGAAGCTGTTATTCCACCTGCTGTTGGATCTGTTAAACAGACTAAATATGGAAGATTATTTTTTTTTAGTTCATTTATAGCTATTGTAGTTCTTGTCATTTGAGATAAGGAAATTAGGCTTTCCATCATTCTCATGCCACCACCAGAACTAAAACAAACAAATGGTGTTTTATTTTCTATTGCATGTTGAATGCCATATAAAAAAGCCTCTCCTTCAGCAGCTGCCATTGAGGCTCCTAAAAATTCAAAATCAGATGCTACTGCAGTGATTTTGATATTATTAATTGTTCCAGCAACAACCATCATTCCGCAATCCATTCCAGTTTTTTTTCTGGCACTTTTTAGTCTGTCTTTATATGATTTTGAGTCAGTCCAATCCAAAGGATCATCTTTTGGAATTGGTGTTTTGAAAATCTCATAATTATTCTTTCCAAAAAAAATATCAAATCTTTGTTTTGGTTTAATTCTATGATGTTTATTGCAATCAGGGCAAACCCAAAGATTTTGTTCTAAGTCTTTTTTTAAAATTGGACCTTTACAACATGAAGTCCAATCACTATTAGCAATATCTTCTTTCGAAGCTCTTTTGTGTATAGCAGTTTTGATTTTTTCACTTGCTTTAATTATTTTGGTAATCCAGTTCATCTTATTTGATCCTTTAACCTCCTTACTACATTAGTAACATTTGTGACAGCATTTTGTCTTTTTTCTAATGATTTAGTAATTTCCTTACAAATTGCGCTCCCAACGACCAATCCATCAGCACTTTTAAGCAATTTTATGGTTTTTTCTGTAATACCGAATCCAATTACAACATTTTTAAATCTATCAAATTTTTTTATTTTTTGATATTCCTGAATTATCTTTTTTGGAGAAACTTTCAACTTTCCGCCTGTAGTAGATAACATACTAATGTAATAAAGCATATCATGGGAATCTCTTATAATTTTTTTTAATCTTAATTTTGAAGTTGTAGGTGCAATAAGCTGAATGAAATTGATTTTGTTTTTTTTACATTTTAAGGCAAAAGATTTATTCTCTGGATAGGGTAAATCAACAACTATTAAACCATCAACTTTTGACTTTTTACATTTTGTAATAAATCTATTTTCATTATACTGATAGATCATATTGTAGTAGCCCATCAAGACAACTGGTTTATTTTTTTTAGCTTTTTTAAATTCACTTACAATAGAAAAAACATCATTTATTTTTATTCCGTTTTTTATAGCACGATAAGAACTAGTCTGTATCTGACCTCCATCAGCGATTGGAGTGTTATGTGGAAAGCCTAATTCACAAATATCAGCATATTTGGATATTGATTTTAAAATTTCCAGCGATTTTCTTTTGTTATTGTCTCCTGCTACTGTGTAGGTTAAAAGAGCAGGTCTATTTTCACTCTTGGCTATTTTAAACGCCTTGTTGATTAAAGACTCACCCATTAATATTTTCCCAATCTTTCTATTAAAATATCCCTATCTTTTTTTGCATCACCGCATGAATTAACAATACAAACTGTATCTTTACTTAATTTAGGTGCAATTTTAATAGCTTCTGCAAAAGCATGGCTTGGTTCAAGACTAGGATTTAATTTTTCAAATTTAGTAACTAATTTAAATGCGTTTAAAGCCTCCTCATCAGTTGCATAAGTATACCTCGCTCTTTTAGTATCTTTTAAAAAACAATGAATTGGACTGACACCAGGATAATCTAAACCTGCGCTGATAGATTCTGTTTCATGAATTTGTCCTTCTTTATTCTGACATACATAAGATGCGGCTCCATGTAAAATTCCAATTTTTGCATTTCTACTTAAAGGAGCTGCATGAAGTTTTGATTTTTTTGGCCCTCCTGCTTCTACCCCTATTAACTCTATTTGTTTTTTGTCATAATCTATAAATTCACTCCAGAAACCATAAGCTGAACTTCCGCCTCCAACACAGTTAATAAGTTTTATTTTGTTTGGAATTTTTTTAAATTCTCTTTTTAACTGCTCTTTTAATTCTCTAGATATTTGAGAAGTTGACCATCCGCAAATTTTCACAAATATATTCGGACCAACTGTGCTCCCAACTGCCATATGACATTTTTCACAATTTGAGACCCAATATCTCATACACTCGCTTACTGCATCAACTAAAGTTTGACTACCAGAGTATACTGGTACTATTTCAGCTCCGTTTTTTCTAATTGCATCACAATTTGGTTTTTGTCTTTTAATATCCTTTGCGCCCATAAAAATTTTACATTTAAGGTTAAATTTTTTAGCAGCCATACTTAACATCTTACCTGCGTAGCCAGCCCCTGTGTCTCCAACTATATATTTTTTACCCATAGCTTTGCATATTAAAGCATGAACTGTTGCATTATATATTTTATGTGCACCACCATTTGCCTCCGAAACTACTTTTGCCCAAATTTGAGCGCCACCTAAATGATTAGATAATTTTTCTAATTTTATGAAAGATGTAGGAGAACCAATATAATTTTTAAAATAGAAGTCTCTCTTTTTTAAAAATTTTTTGTCTTTACGTAATTTTTCAAATGTAATTGTTAGATCTTCAACTGGTTTTTTAAGTGTCTCAGGGATAAAACTGCCACCAAATTTTCCTCCCCAAAAACCATTTTTGTCATGTTGGTCAATTAAGGGAATATTTTTTTTAAGTATCATTGTTTAAATTTTTTAACCTATTTAAGAAAATTTCTATTTTGGAAATATCTTTTAATCCAGAAGTTTCTAATCCGCCAGATATATCAATAATATCGGCTATTTCCTTATATTTTTCAAGATCATCATTAATCTGTATATTTCCAGCTAACATAACATCTTTGTTAAATTGAATATTTTTTAATAAATCGTGATCAAACGAAATACTTTTTTCATATCCTTTGCTATCAAATAAATAAATATCAGATACATTTTTGTATAGCTCATAATTTTGAACATCCTGATAATTTTCAATAGTAAGAGCTACTATAATTTTCTTTTTATAAGTTTTTTTTATGGATTGAATTTTGTCAGCATCACAGTTGTAAATTTGATAATAATCAAAAGGTAAATCTTTTATTTCCTCAAGAATCTTTTTTTCTGGATCAACTAAGACGGCAACATATAAAGATTTTTTCTTATTGATATTAAATAATCTTTTTAGTGTTTTTGTATTTATATGCCTTTTTGATTTTGGGTAATTAACTATAAATCCAATAAAATGTGGAGGATACTTATGATTTACTATGTATTCAAGTGTATTGAAGTCTGAGACCCCACAGATTTTTAATTTGAGGGTCATTTATTGAGATGATCAATTAATACTGAAATATTTTTTTTTATATTGCCTTTAGTAATGGGCCTTCCTATTACTAACCAATCACTACCATTTTGATAAGCTTGTCTAGGACTAAGGACTCTTTTCTGGTCATTTAAGTTCGAATTAAATCTGATTCCAGGTGTTATTATTTCTTTTTTAAATACTTTTTTAACTATATTTACTTCTTGGGCACTGCAAACTATAGCATCTAATTTAGCTTTATTTGCTAATTTAGCTTGATGCAAAACAAGTTGTTTTACTTTTTTATCAAAACCAATTTCTTTTAAAGACTTATTATCTAAAGAGGTAAGAATTGTAACTCCAATTAATTTAATTTTTCCCGAAATTTTTTTACATGCTTTTAAATTGTCCAAGCCAGAACTTATGTGAATAGTTAAATAATTGACTTTTAAGTCTTTAATAGCTTTTATTGTTGATACACAAGTATTTGGAATATCATGAAGTTTAAGATCTATGAAAGTAGTCTTGTTTTTTAAATTTACTAAAAATTTTCTTCCATTCTTAGAATTTAGAAATTCTAATCCAAATTTGTATCCAATCTTAATATCTTTATTGGCTGTTTCTTTAATAATTTTTTTTATCTTTAAAATATTAATGCTATCACAAGCAACAAATATTTTATTTTTTTTCATTATTTAAATTTTTATACAAATCTTTAGACATTTTGAAGTGAATTGTTTTTTTTTCAGGAGTGCTAACTTTTTCACCTGTTTTAGGATTTCTGGAGATTCTTGCTTTTTGTATTTTTGTTGAAAATACTCCAAAATTTCTTAATTCCACCCTCTCTCCACGTTTGAGTGTCTTCTTGATTTCACTTAATACTATTTCTGTAAACTTGGTTAAATCTTTTTTTAAAAAATTAGGATAATTTTTTGATAGTTGTTTTAGTAATTTTGATTTAACAAACGCCAAATTTCTCTACTGAATTTTAGTCTTTCTTTTTTGTTCTTTTCATTAGATCTTCTGATAAAGAAGAAAATGGCAAATTTTTACCTGAATCCTCATTTCCATATTTATCCAGAGCCTCTTTTTTTTGAATTTCTTCTAACAGCTTGATACTTAAAGTCACCTTTCTTTTGTCAAAACTAATCTCCAAAATTGCACAGTCAATTCTTTCTCCTCCAGTAAATCTTGAAGGTCTAGCATCTGAAGGATCTATAGCTATTTGGTTTTTTTTGATATTAAAGTCCATTTCACAACCCTCAGGTCTTACAATTAGACCTTTGTTGTCAGTTGATATAATTTTTACAGTAATTATTTGATTAACATTTTTATCCTTAAACCAATCAAAAGGATCAGGTTGTAGTTGTTTTAAACCAACCCTAATTTTTTGCTCTGTGGTTTTAATCTCTAAAACTTTGACTTTAATTAAGTCACCTTTTTTATATTTATCTAATTCTTGATCACCATTGTTTAAATAGGTTAAGTCATTACAATGTAAAAATGTATCTATATTTAAATCTTCAATATTCACAAACAATGAATACTCGTTTTTATTAGAAATTTTACCTTCAACGGTTGCACCCACTGGATATTTTTTTTCGAAAGTTTCGAAAGGATTATCCTTGGTTAATCTATGTGATATTGCAACTCTTCTTTTATCCTTATCAATTTCAGTAATTATACAATCTATCTCATCTCCAACCTTAAACATCTTTTTTGCTGAAACGTTTTTTTTGGTCCAACTTAATTCGCTCGAATGCAACAAAGTAGTTAAGCCTGGCTCTAACTCACAAAACGCACCAAAGTCCATTATCTTCACTACCTTAGCTTTGTAAACTTTGTTCAACTCGTAATTTTCAATGTGTTCAAAAGGGTCTGGAGATAATTGTTTTACAGAGCAACCAACCTGTAGTTTTTCTTTATCAACGCTTATGACTTTTAAATCATGTTTTTCTCCAATATTAAATACTTCATCAGGGTGATTCACTCTACTGTATGAAATTTCTTGAAGGTGCACCAAAACATCTAATTCATCACTTACGTTAAAGAAACACCCAAATGAACTATATCCTTTCACCTCTGCGTTCTTAATGATATCACCCACTTTATATTTTTCTATAATTTTTGCTTTATCTTCTTTTTTAAAAGAAGAAATTATTTCTCTTCTTGAAACACATGCATTACCTCTGATTTTATCTAATTTTATTAATGCAAACTTTTGTGGTTCATTCATTAAATGACTTATGTCTTTTAAGGGTTTGTCACTGATTTGTGACCCAGGTAAAAACATTAAGGAACCAGTGTCTATATGTTCAACGATGCATCCACCTTTACATTTAGATGTTATTTTTCCCATTATCGGTTCATTTTTTTCATATGCTTCAACAAGTTTGTTCCAACCTTTAATTTTCTGAGCTTTACTAGCAGAGACAATTACTTCACCGTTTTTATCCTCGATCTTTTCTAATAATACTGGAATAGTTTCACCTACTTTTATTTTTTCCGAAAGCCCCATACTTTTAAGCTCATTAATATCTAATACTGGTTCACTTTTTAAACCTTCTACAAATAAAAAGACAAACTTTTCTGTTATCTTGTTAATCTTACCTTCAATAATTTTTCCTTCTTCAATTGTGACCTTTGAAAGTTGACTATTTAGAAGTTTTTCAAACTCTTTGGATGCTGCGTTTGAAAGATCTTTATAAATTTCCATTAATTTAGTCTCTTAATAAATTCCATTTGTTTAAACACGCTCTTTTAGTTAAATTTAAGCTTTTAATCAAGAATGAATTTTTATTAATAACCTTCTTTAATTTGATGATATTTTAGAAAATATGGTCTTTTTAGCTGAATTGCATGAAAGATAATAATCATATGATTTTTGCACCCAGATCTCTCATTTTTTTTAAAAACGTTGGAAAGGAGGTATTCACGGACTCTTTATTGTTAATTAACCAAGCCCCACCAAATGAAAGAGCCGCGACAACACATGTCATAAAAACTCGATGATCTTTCATAAAATTTTTAATTATAATTTTTTTATTTACATTAATTTTTGGATTACCAAATATTTTTATATTTCCATTTTTAACAATATTTTTAATTCCGAGCTCATTTAAAATTTTTGATCCCCATTTTAGCCTAGGGCTTTCCTTGTGATTAAGTTCTGATAAATTTTTAAAATAAGAAATACCACGTGCTTTTGCTGCAAGAAGAAATATTAATAAAAACTCATCTATTGCAGCACTATTTAGTTTTATTGGACAGTTAATTGGTTTTAACTCTTTAGTGCTTTTGATTATCAAGTCAGCGATTTTTTCACCTTTATAATTTCTGATATTTTTTTTTATAATCTTTACTCCCATCATTTTAAGAATATTTAGAATACCAGTTCGGGAAGAATTAATATTAACATTTTTTATTCTTAACTTTGAATTTTTCGAAAGAGCGGTTAAAACAATAAAAAAAGCGCTTGAGCTTATATCAGATGGAATTTTATAATTTAATTGAGCTATTTTACTTTTACCTTTAATTTTAATTAGATCATAATTTCCCCGCTTTTTAATTTTGATCGGTAAATTTAAATGCTCAAATAATAGTTCACTATGATTTCTAGATTTCTTTGCTTTAATAATTGTTTCTCCATTAGTATTTAAAGCTGCCAACATTACTGAACTCTTACATTGTGCTGAGCCTCTTGTCTCATTATATTCAATTGGAGTTGCTTTATCAGTCCCTTTTATTTTAACAGGTAATTTTCCTGAATTAGTTAGAATTTTTGCTCCAAATTTTTTCAATGGTGATGCAACTCTTAAAAAATCTCTATTTGATAAACTTTTGTCTCCTTTAATAATTATACTTTTTTTACTGTGTACCAATAGACCCATTATTAGCCTTCCTAATGTGCCAGAATTACCAGCGTTTAAAATTAAGTCCTTTTTATATTTAAATCCATTAAGACCAACTCCGTGTATCTCACAATAATTTTTTTGAATTTTAACTTTGACTCCAAGTTTTTTTAAACAATCTAAAGTACTGATTACATCCTCAGAAAGCAATAAGTTATAAGATTTACACTTTGAACTTGATTGTGAAGATAGCAGAGCCCATCTTATGGATAAACTTTTATCACCTTCAATTGTAAGACTTTTATTAAAGTTTTTAATTTTTTCGTAAATTTTTACTTGAGACATTACTAATTAAATTTAAATGAGTCACCAAAGTAAGCATTTTGTGCATCTATATTTTTGATAAGATTATTTGGTGTATCCTTAGCTATTACTTTACCATTTGAAAGTACCATTGCTATGTCAACACAAGATAGTAAGTCTCTTGCTTGATGATCACATAAAATTATTGAAATATTACTTTGAGTTTGTAAATCAACAATAATTTGTTGAAGGTTTTTGATTGTCATTATATCTAGAGCAGCAAATGGTTCATCTAATAATAAAATTTTAGGATTGCTCAACAATGCCAAAGAAATAACAAGACGTTTTTTTTGGCCACCCGATAGATACTCTGCCTTAATATTTTGTAAAGCTTCTAACTCAAATTTAGAAATTAATAGATTAATTCTTTCATCTCTTAATTTCTTATCTTTGATGGCAATTTCACTAATTGCTTTCAAATTTTCCTTTAAAGTAAGATCATGAAAATAACCACCATGTTGTGGTACATAGCCAATTTTATATTTTTTTGTTCTATAAAAAATTGGATCATATGTTACATTTTTTGTGCCTATAAACACAGACCCAAAATTTGGTTTTATTAATCCGATAATAATATTAAATATAGTTGACTTTCCAACACCATTTGGACCTAGTAATCCCAATATTTCACCTTTATTTAATTTTAAATTTAAATCTTCTAAAATTTTTCGCTTACCAAAAAAAACAGAAACTTTTTCAAGTTTTAAAAGCTCTTCTTCTTGTTTGAAATTTTTTATTCGAAATTTTTTAATAATTGCCATTTTTAATATTTACTAGTAATGAAAACCTTATCTTTTTTCTCTTTCATGGAAATTTTTAATTTTTTATTTATCAAATCTATCTCAACCTTGTCAGCCAATATGCTAGTATTTTTGTTGATATAATTAACATTTTCAAGAATTTCTATATAATTTTTTAAAAAATCCAATTTAATTATGTTGGCATCAATTTTTTGTTCTCGATATTGAACATTAGCATTAATTTTAAAAATAGTATTATTACTAACTTTATCGTAATCAGCAATTTTTGACTTAATGTAAATGATATCATTGTTTTTTTGAATTATTTTTGCCCTAACATCACTTAATCTAATAATATTTTCAACTCCGATCACTTGTCTTGATAATGCATCTTTATTAAAAGTTTCATCTCCAACTGGTTTATCAAAAAATTTAGCTGACACGGCCTCCACTATGTAGGTATTTCCCAGTAAATCTTTTGAGGTGTACTTTAAATTTTCAATTATGTTAGACTCATCTTTTTCTTCACCAGTTTTTTGTTTTTTTTCCTCATTTAAACTTAGTTGAGTAGTTCCCTTATTCTCTATTTCTTTATCAAAAAAATATTTATTATAAAAACCTATACTTAAAATAATCAAAAGTATTAGCAATATAAATTGAATGGTAATTTTTTTATTCATAAAGATTAGTATATTTTTTTATCTAAAATATTATGAACATGTATGACTCCGATTGTTTTAGATTTTTTTTTCTTTCCATAAACACAAAGGCATGTAATTTTTTCTTCATTCATTATTGAAAGAGCTTTTGTTGCTAAGGTATTTTTTTCTATCATTATTGGTTTATTTGTCATTACATTCTTTACTTTTAATCTATTTAAATTTATATTTTTTGAGCTAAATCTTCTCACTTGTCCATCGGTAATAATACCAGTTGTAATTTTTTTTTTATTTCTTGCAATTAGTGTTCCCAACTTTTTTTTTGTCATGATAGTTAAAGCATCTTTCATTGTAGTATTTTCATCAATAAAAGGTATTTTATTGTTTGTAAGCATTAAGTCTTCTACCGTTTTTAATTTTTCACCTAAACTTCCAGAAGGATGAAATTTTTTAAAATCAATATTATTAATTTTTTTTTTTTTTAAAGTTGATATAGCCAAGGCATCTCCAAGGCTTAGCTGATTTATTGTACTTGATGTTGGAACAATATTTAGCCCAGCTTCTTTGACTTCAGGTGTTACGAGACCTATATCGCTATTTTTGTAAAGATCTGATTTTTTTTTTGAGGTAATACCAATTAACAAAATTTTATTTCTGTTAGCATAATTAATAATATTTTTTAATTCACTAGAATTTCCTGAATAACTAATTAAAATTAATACATCTTTTTTAGAGATACTTCCCATGTCTCCGTGCGAGCAATCTCCAGCAGATAAAGAAAATGATGGTGTACCTATAGATGAAAGTGTTGCAGATATTTTATTTGCAATAATACCACTTTTGCCGACTCCACATAGGATAATTTTTGATTGGCAATTAACAATTGCATTGACTGCTTTATCAAAATTTCTGTCCAGAGATTTTTTTAATTTTTGAAGTGCTAAAATTTCTAAATTTATTACTTCTTTAGCTATATTTTTATAATTTAATTTTTTCATCAGTGAGACCATATATCATCTTTGAATAAAGCTAAATCAAGCTCCACTCTAGTTTTTAAAAATTTTAAACAATTTTTATAAAGGTCTATTCTTTTTTCTCTAACTAAAATTTTATTCAACTCATCATGAATTTTATGAAGATATACAACATCATTCGCACAATATTTTAATTGAGCAGAACTAAGATCCCCCCCAAAATCAGAATTTTGAAATTGTTTGCTTATATCAATATTTATAAATTCCTTAATTAGTGTTTTTAGAGAATGATTATCAGAGTAAGATCTTGATAGTTTTGAGGCAATTTTTGTATCTAAAATATTATTTGTCTCGGTTTTGAGATAATATTTTATATGTGCTAAATCTGCTCGCCCATAATGGAAAATTTTTGTAATATTTTTGTCGTTTAATATATTTACTAGATTGGGTGCCTCATAGCTTGATCTGTCTAATTGGACTATATGTGCATCTGATTTACCTGTTGAAATTTGAATTAAACATAAGGGATCTCGTCTAGTATTTAACCCCATGAATTCACCATCTACAGCTATAACATTGCCTAATTTTAAATCATCTGGTAAATCATTTTTATGAAGTTTAATATCAATATTCATCTTTAAATATTTATATATGAAAGCAAAAAATTGTCTAATTTTTGGTGGAAGTGGCCAAATTGGAAGAAACTTAATAAGAAAACTTACAAAAAATAACATCAAAGTTACTGTTGTGACAAGAAATTTACATCAAAAAGGATTGAGAATTAAAACACAAGCAAATGCAGGATATATTGAAATTGTAGAAGCAAACATTTTTGAAGAAAAAAAAATTCAAACATTATTTGAAAAATCAGATTTTTGTATCAATCTAGTTGGAATTTTGCATGAAAAGAAAAGTAGCACATTTAAAAATATACATACAATTTTTCCATCTCTTTTAGCAAAACTTTGTAAAAAGTATGAACTTGAAAAATTTATTCATTTATCTGCTCTAGGTATTAATGATGCAGTAGACTCTGAGTATGCTAAAACAAAACTTAATGGTGAAAAAGAAATATTAAGTAATTTTTCAAAAACAATAATATTAAGACCATCAGTTGTATTTTCAGAGTCAGATAATTTTAGTACTCAATTTATGACCTTATTAAATTTGTTACCTTTTTTTCCACTATATTATTCTGGTAAAACTAAATTCATGCCAATACACTGTTCTGATCTGACTGATATAATTTATTATAGTTTATCAAAAAATGTTAATTCTCAAATAATTGAATGTGTTGGACCGCAAACTTTATCCTTTAAAGAAATTATTAAAATATTATTGGATTTAATTGGAAAAAAAAGATTACTCATATCCCTTCCTTTACCTTTAGCTAATTTGTCTGCTAAATTTTTCCAATTGTTCCCAAAGCCTCTATTGACACAAGACCAACTTAGATTATTAAAATATGACAACGTATTATCTGGAAAATATAAGTCCAATACAGAAATTGGTATACCAAGCAAACTTCAATTTTACAAAGAGGTAAAAAAATATTCTCACATGTGGAGAGAAGGTGGTCAATTTTCGACAGAAAAGTATTTAACTAATAATGAAAAAAAAAATATAATTTATTGCTTTTTTTAACCAACTTTTATTTCTTTTCCTATGTAATTTGGAATTTCTACTTTATCACCTGTGTCCTCTTTTTTACCTTTCGGCTGATAAGCATAGAGCAAGTGAAGTTTACAATAAGAAAAATCTTTTAAAGAACTTCTACCACAAAAATAAAATGACTTTTCATCAGGATGACCAATAGGCCATTTACAAGTATTGTCATCTAATTCCTCTAGCTGTTTTGGATTTTCTGGTTCAAAATCTTTTTCAATAAGTAAAGATCTAAACCTATTCCTTTTACCTTTTTTAGAATTGTCTCTACTTTCATCTTTTTCCAGTTTATTGTTTTGGTTTTTAGAACTTACCCTCGCTTTTATTTTTGCTGAAAGGTTTAAGCGATGAGCTTTACCAATTACTGCGTTACGACTAATTCCACCAATAATCTCTGCTATTTGACTCGCAGTGTTTCCTTTGCCCCATAACTCTTTTAGTTTTGCAACTTTTTCTTCATTCCAACTCATAACTTATCTATATCATGTATATCTATGTGAATAAAATACTATATAAAGGGGTTAGGTGATAAATAACAAGTTTTTAATTAAAGTTATTAACAAATCAATTAAGAAAACTTTTCAATCCTAACTTGTATCGATGTATTCTTTAAATATACAAGTATAATAAAATTTTATGAGTTATTTAACAAAAAATTACAATAGAAAAAAAATTTCTTTTAAAAGAGGTAAAGGAGCCTACTTGTATACCGCGAATGGTTCAAAGTATTTAGATTTTGTTCAGGGTATCGCGGTTAATTGTTTAGGTCATTCAAATCCAAAATTGATAAAAACTATTAAAGATCAATCAAAAAAACTTTGGCATGTATCGAATGCTTTCGAAATTCCAGAAGGAGAAAAATTAGCAAAGAAGTTATGTCAGAAAACGTTTGCAGACTATGTTATGTTTCAAAATAGTGGTGCAGAGGCTACTGAAGCTGCTATTAAAGTTGCTAGACGATATTTTTATTCAATTGGAAAACCTTATAAAAATAGAATTTTATGTGTAAAAAATTCTTTTCATGGAAGAACTATAGCAAGTATTTTTGCTAGTGGTTCAAAAAAAATGACAGAGGGATTTGGTCCAAAAGTTCCTGGATTTGACCATTTTATATTTGGAGATCACAAATCTTTAAAAAAAAAAATTAACAAAAATACAGCAGCAATCATGATTGAAAATATTATGGGTGAGGGAGGCATAAAAGTAATACCAGATTTTTGCTTAAGAGAATTAAGAAAACTTTGCAATAAAAAGAAAATATTACTAATAGCGGACTCCGTTCAAGATGGTGTTGGAAGATCAGGTGATTTTTTTGCATTTGATCAGTCTAAAATTAAACCTGATATAGTGCCTATAGCCAAAGGTATTGGGGGTGGATTTCCAATTGGTGCAGTTTTGATGAATAAAAAAGTTGCGGCTGGAATGACGCCAGGAACTCATGGATCTACATTTGGAGGTAACCCATTAGCCATGGCGGTAGGAAATACAGTTATGGATATAGTTTCTAATAGAAAGTTTCTGAATAATGTTAAGAAGTTATCGAAATATTTTCTTTGGAATTTAAATTTCATTAAACAAAAATATCCAAGAATTATTAAAGAAATAAGAGGGAGAGGTTTGTTAGTTGGGGTTCAACTTTATAAAGATCAATCAAGATTTATTAAGAAACTGATGGACAATAAATTATTAACAATAAGAGCGGCCGAAAATGTAGTGCGTATTTTACCTCCGTTAAATGTAAAAAAAAGTGAATTAGATCAAGCATTAAAAATTATAAATAAGGTTTGTACTGAACTAAAATAAGATGAAACATTTTATTAATCTTGAAGATATTCCAGCCAAAGATCTTAGAAAAATTTTAATTGATGCTAAAAAAAGAAAGAAGGCAAGAAAAAAGCTTAATAATCTTGAAATTGATAAAGGTGCACCCTTAAGAGGCAAGTTACTAATACAAATGTTTGAAAAATCGAGTTTAAGAACAAGATTAAGTTTTTATTTAGCAATCAAACAACTGGGCGGAAGTACCTTAACACTAAGACCTGATGAACTTCATTTATCAAAAGGAGGTGAAAGTATCGAGGATACTGCAAAAATATTGTCAAATTTTGGAAACGCTTTCATGTTGAGAACAGACAACGATTTTAAGTTAGAGGAATTTGGTAAATATTTGTCAATTCCAATTATAAATGGGTTAAGTCCGTCTTCTCATCCTACACAAATTTTATCTGATGTATTTACAGTTGAAGAAATAAAAAAGAAAGCAATATCTAAGCTAAGCATTTCTTGGATTGGAGACTCAAATAATGTTTTAAACTCTTTGATTGCTGCTTCGACTAAATTTTCCTTTAAACTAAAAATTGGTTGTCCAACAAATTATCGACCTAATTCAAAAATTATCAATTATATTAAGAAAAAAGGAAATAAAATTTCTATTTTCTATGATCCAAAAAAAGCAGCTGAGGGTGCTGATGTTATTTTTTCAGATAAGGTTATTTCTATGAACGATAAAGTTAATAAAAGAAAAAAATTAAGCTCCTTTAAAAAATTTACGATTGATAAAAAATTAATGAGTTTTGCTAAAAAAGATTGCATTTTTCTTCATTGTTTACCAAGAGGAAGTGAGGTCAATGATGAAGTTTTTTTAAGTAAACAATCTAAAGTTTGGCATCAAGCACTTAATAGAGTTCACGTTCAAAAATCTATATTACTTTATTGCTTTGGTAAATTAAGGTAATGGCAGCGGATTGTCAGAATTTTGATTCAAATATAAAATAACTGATGCTCTATCTTTTTCTTTTCTCAATCCAGCAAAGGCCATCTTAGTTCCTTTAATCCATTTAGCTGGTTTTATTAAGTAACCGTTAAGCTCCTCAAAAGTCCATTCTTTCTCATATCCGATTAGCGCTTTCGAATACTTGTAATCATTAACAGCTGCCACGTTTCTACCAACAACATTATATAGAGCTGGACCTATATTATTTTTTCCACCTTTAACAATTGAATGGCATGCAGCACATTTTTTGAAAACTTTTTCACCAGTTTTAATATCTCCTAGTGCCATTAAAGCAGATATGTCAATTTTTTCTTCACTAGTTTCAGATATTGATTGAGCGCTAGTTGTGACTACCTGATCAACATCAACTGAATATCCTGGTGTTTCAGGTTTTTCGACATGAAAAATAACATTTGATAGTTTACCAATACCAATAATAAGAAGTGCTACCATTAATACTGCAGCAATTAGTTTGTTTAACTCGAAAGAATCCATTTTATAAAAAATTATTTTGAACGTATAACATTATAAATATGAAATTGCTTATATTTTAATGTACAATTTTGCCTCTGTTTATATTGTAGGCTTAGATAAAAATATCAATGAACACACTTATCATAATTCCATCCAGACTATCAGCTAAGAGATTACCAGGAAAACCATTGTTAAAAATCAATGGATTATCGATTATATCACATGTTTTTCAAAAAGCTCGAGACTCGAATATCGGAGAGGTTTATGTTGCCACAGAAGATCAAGAGATAGTGGATGATATAAAGAAAAATGGAGGTGAGGCAATCTTAACAAGCAATGTTCATAAAACAGGAACTGATAGAGTCTTTGAAGCTTTAAAGAAAATTGGAAGAACTGACATAGAATTAGTAATGAACTTGCAAGGGGACGAGCCATTGATGAAAGTAGAGGATATTCAAAATTTGCAAAAACAAATGATAAAGTTTAAATCAAATATAGGAACCTTAGCATCTAAAATTGACGATAAGAAAATATATAAAAATGAGAATATAGTTAAAGTAATTACAGAAAAGAATTTAGAAACCTCTCGATTCCCATTTGCATTAAACTTTTTAAGAAAATTTGATGGTAATGAGCAGAATATTTACCATCATTTAGGAATTTATTGTTATCAATTAGAGACACTTAAAAAATTTATTTCATATGAGCAGTCTTCAAATGAAATTAAATATAAATTAGAACAATTAAGGGCACTAGATAATAACATTAATGTTAACGTCGCTTTAGCAAAATCCTCACCAATTGGGGTAGATACAAAAGAAGATTTTATAGCCATAAAAAAAATAATGGAATATAAATCATAATGAGTAAAATTTATTTTCAGGGAATATACGGTGCATATTCACATTTAGCAGCTTTATCATTAGAAAAAGATGCTGAAATCATTCCTTGTAAAACATTTGATGATTGTTTTATAAATGCTTCTAAAGAAGCAAATTCAAAAATTATAATTCCAGAGTCAAATAGAATTACAGGAAACATTGGTATTGAATATTTAATCTTTAAATACAGATTAAATATTTATGCTGAGTGTTTTCAAAAAATAGAACATAACCTATTAGGCTTACCTGGTACAAGGGTTGAGGATATTAAAAATATTTATTCTCATGCCCAAGCTCTTTCTCAGTGCTCAAAATTTATAAAGACTAATAACTTAATAGAGCATGTGAGAGCAGATACAGCAGGTTCAGCGAAAATGGTATCAAAAAGTAAAGATAAAGATAAAGCAGCTATCGCTTCTTCACTAAGTGCAAAAATATATGATTTAGAAATAATAAAAAGCAATATTGAAAATGAGAGTGAAAATTTAACAAGATTTTTAGTTATGGGTAAAAATATATCACAACCGAATTTTGGTAAAAAAAAATATATAACTTCTTTTTTATTTAAGCTTAAAAGCAAACCTGCCGCTTTATATCAATCTTTAGGTGGATTTGCTATTAATGGAATAAATTTAACGAAGTTGCAAAGCTATCCTGAAAAAAATTCATTCGACTCTTTTTTCTTTTTATGTGATCTTGATGGTCATATAGAGGATCCGAAAGTTCAAAAATCATTAGAAGATCTTGGACTACACTGTCAGGATTTTCACGTCCTAGGTGTTTTTGAAGCTGACAAGCAAAGACAAATAAATAAATAAACTTTTCTTGTGGTACAGAAATTATTACTGTTATAATAGATTGTGGAGGCTAGAGGTGAATGCTGCTTGAATCCGACCAGATCTTAACGGAAGCAGTCGTAGGGACAGTTATTCAGGTTCTAGTCTCCTAAAAAAAATATGAGTAATAATTCAAAAGTATTAGCACTTAAATATAGACCACAAAATTTTGACGATCTTATTGGTCAGGATGTAGTTGCAGAAACCATAACTAATTCAATAAAGTCTAATAAAGTTCCTAATGCATATTTATTTACAGGGATAAGAGGAGTGGGGAAAACTACTATTGCAAGAATAGTTGCAAAGGCACTTAATTGTTCAAATGGAATTGAAAATAAATGTAAAACTAAATGTGATAATTGTGATGCAATAACTAATTCAAATCATATTGATGTTTTAGAGATGGACGCTGCCAGCAGAACAGGTGTTGATGATGTGCGAGAATTAATTGAATTTTCTAGATATGGACCGACCTCCTCAAAGTATAAGATCTTTATCATCGATGAAGTTCACATGCTAAGTAAACAAGCATTTAATGCTTTGCTGAAAACTCTTGAAGAACCACCAGAATATTTAAAATTTATTTTTGCGACAACTGAAATCAAAAAAATCCCAGTTACAGTTGTTTCTAGATGTCAAAGATTTGATTTATCAAGAATTAGATCACCAGAATTATTTACTTACATTAAAAATATTAAAGATAAAGAAGGGGGTAAAATAACTGATGATGCATTAAAATTAATAGTGAAAATTTCTGAGGGTTCGGTAAGAGATGCACTATCCTTGTTAGATAGAGCATTGTTAACTCTAAATTTAAAAACCGAATTAGATTTAAAGTCAGCACAAAAAATTTTTGGTTTTTTTGATAAAACACAATTAATAGATTTATTTGAATTAATTTTACGTGGAGATGAGTCCAGTGTCATAAAGATTTACAGAAATATTTATGATAATGGTGTAGATCCAAAAGTTTTTATAAATGAATTCCTAGAGTTGTTATATTATTTCAAGAATATAAATTCTTTGACCTTAGAAAGTACAAATTTTTCTTTAAATGATGAAGATTTTGAAAAGATTAAAAATATATCAAATCAAACAGACCAAAATATTTTTATTCTATTTTGGCAATTTACAATTTCTTCTCTTGAGGAATTAAACATTGTCTCCAATCAACACATATCTATTGAAATGTTTTTAATAAGATTAATGTACTTAAGTTCAATTAAAAAAAAAAATACAATTGAAAATGATCTGAAAAATAAATCTTCATTTCAAAAATTAGAAATTGATGAAAAACCTAAAGTTATTAATCAAATTAAGAATATATCTCAAGAAGAAAAAAGCAACCCTCAATTTCAAACAGAGACAAAGTTAGAAGAAAAAATGATCATTCAATCATTAGATGATTTAATCAAGATATGCTCATATAAAAAAGAAATTAAATTAAAATATGAATTGGAGAAAAACGTAAATCTTGTAAAATTCGAAAAAAATAGAATTGAGATATCTTTTAACGAAAAATTAGATAAAAATTTTATTAAAGAACTTTCTTCAAAATTATTTGATTGGACGAATGAAAGATGGATAATTACTTTAAGCCAATCAAAAGGTGAGATTTCAATTACGGAGAAAAAACAAAAAATTAAGGAATCCCTGATAGATGGAATAAAAAATTCAAAAGTTTATAAAGATGTATTAGATAATTTTCCTGATGCAGAATTAATTGACATAAATTTAATTAGAGAGGATGAGCATAATGACTGATTTTACAAAAATTTTAGATAAAGCAAAAGAACTTGAATCAAAAATGAAAGAAAGTCAGAAAAAAATTAAGGAAATAAAAGTGGAAGGAGTTTCAGGCTCGAATTCAGTTAAAGTAGAACTTGATGGGGAGGGAGAGATGCAATCAATCAAATTGTCAGAGGAAATTATGAGAGAGGATAAAACTATAATTGAAGATCTAATTGTTGCTGCCCATAACAGCGCTAAGTCACAACTCAAAACAAAAACAGCTGAAGAAATTTCAAAAGCAACAGGTGGACTTGGGATACCTGGATTTAAATGGCCATTATAGTAAATGCAAAATACCTCTGAGATCGAAGAACTTGTTAAATTAATATCAAAGTTGCCTGGTTTAGGACCTAAATCAGCTAAAAGAATAGTCTTAAAATTAATAAATAATAGGGATGAACTTATAAAGCCTTTGGCAAAAACCCTTGCAGAGGTTTATAAAAATGTTTCTAGATGCAAAATTTGTGGTATTTTAAAATCATCTACTGTCGATTGTTCTTATGATAATTGTAAGGTCATAGAGAAAAAGTATAACCAAATCTGTGTAGTTGAAAATATAGCTGATCAATGGTCAATCGAAAATTCCAATGTTTTTCAAGGTTATTTCCATATTTTAGGTGGCACAATTTCTTCAGTTGGACAGAGAAAAGAGGATTTATTGATTAATTCACTTGTTGAGAGAGTAAAAAAAGAAAAAATTGACGAAATCATTTTAGCAACCAGTGCTACAGTGGAAGGTCAAACAACAGCATTTTATATACAGGATAGTTTAAAAAATGTTGACGTAAAGGTAACAAAGTTAGCTCAAGGTTTGCCTATAGGTGGCGAAATAGAAAGTTTAGATGATGGCACACTTCTCTCTGCATTTAAGCATAGATCTAAACTAAACTCTAATTCTAGATAGTTTTTTTTTTAATCGATTAAAGTGAAGTAGTGGTTCTGTATATCCTGATGGTTGTTCTTTACCTTTAAAAACTAGTTCACAAGCAGTTTGAAATGCAACAGATCTCTCATAATCATCACTCATTTTGATATATTTTGGATCATTCTCGTTTTGTTTATCAACAATCTTTGCCATCTGTTTCATTATTTCTAATACTTGTATTTTAGTTGTAACGCCATGATGAACCCAATTAGCTATGTGTTGAGAAGAAATTCTCAAAGTTGCTCTATCCTCCATTAGTCCAATGTTGTTTATATCTGGTACTTTAGAACAACCCACTCCTTGATCAATCCATCTTACTACGTAGCCTAATAATGTTTGAGCGGAGTTAGATATTTCTTTATTTATTTCATCTACTGACCAATTAGGTCTATCTGCAATGGGAATATTTAATAAGTCATCAAGTTTGGCCTTATCTCTTTTAATTAACTGTTTTTGAACATAAAAAATATCTATTTCATGATAATGAAGGGCATGGAGAGCTGCAGCAGTTGGAGATGGAACCCAAGCACAATTTGCACCTGCTTTAAGGTGGCTGGTTTTTTGTTCAAGCATATCTTTCATTTTATCAGGCATAGCCCACATACCTTTCCCTATTTGTGCTATGCCAGAGAAACCACAAGATAATCCTACATCAACATTATTATTTTCATATGCGTCAATCCACTTTGAGGACTTCATATCACCCTTTTTGATCATTGGACCAGCTTCCATTGATGTGTGCATTTCATCACCTGTACGATCAAGAAAACCAGTGTTAATAAAAAAAACTCTATTTTTTAAAGATCTAATACACTCTTTTAAGTTTGAAGAGGTTCGTCTTTCCTCATCCATGATTCCAATCTTACACGTGTATTTTTCTAAACCCAATACTTTCTCAACTTTTGTAAAAATTTCATTAGTGAAGGCAGTTTCATCTGGCCCATGCATTTTTGGTTTTACAATATAAATTGAACCACTTCTTGAGTTACCTTTTTTTTTCAAATCATGAAGAGCTGCAGCAGTTGTTATGAAAGCATCCATTAAGCCCTCAGGAATCTCACTACCATCTTTTAAAATTATTGATGGATTTGTCATCAGATGGCCAACATTCCTTATCAGTAATAAACTTCTACCATGTAATTTCAAAGGTTTTCCATCTTGTGAAATATAGCTTCTATTGGGGTTAAGCTTTCTCTCGAATGTTTTACCCTCTTTTTCAAATTGACTTCTTAAATTACCTTTCATAAGTCCAAGCCAGTTCCTATAGCAAACTACTTTGTCTGCAGCATCTACAGCAGCAACACTATCCTCATTGTCACAAATTGTAGAGATAGCAGACTCTAATATTATATCACTTATACCTGCATGATCTTGTTGAGCGCTAAATGCTCTTTGATTTTTTAAAATTTCAACATGCAAATTATTATTTTTTAAGATAATGGCCGAGGGACTATCAGTTTCTCCACGGTGGCCAATAAATTTTTCTTTATCTTTAAGATTTGTCACATCAACACCTTTTAAAACTTTTAATTCGCCATCATGAATTGCAATTCCTGTGATTTTTTTCCAGCTAAAATCCTTCAAAGTAAAATACTTGTCTAAAAATTCTCTACCATATCTAATGACAAGCTCGCCACGCTCTGGATCATATCTCTGAGAGGTGCTATCCTCAGACTCCTCAATCACATCAGTGCCATACAAACTATCATACATACTCATCCACCTAGCATTTGCAGCATTCAGTGCGTATCTTGCATTCATTATAGGAACAACTAGTTGCGGACCAGCTATTGAGGCAATCTCTTCATCCACATTTTTAGTTTCAATTTTAAAATCTGGACCTTCATTTTTAAGATATCCAATATCTTTTAAAAATTTTTTATACTCATCAATTTTTATTTCTTTACCCTTGTTATCTATATGCCATTTATCAATTTTTTTTTGTAAGTTTTCTCTTATTTCAATAAGTTCTTTATTTTTTGTCGCTAATTCATGAATTGTCTCATCAAAACCCTTCCAGAATTCCTCTGAAGATATATTAGTTCCTTCTAGCAATTCAGTATTTACGAATAAAAACAACTCCTCTGATACTTTTAATCGGTTTACAGAATGATATTTAGAGACCATAGTTTAATATTTAAACTCTAGCTAATTTAAGTCAAATACATAATGGTATCATTCACATTTTATTGTTATTTTCTTTATTTATGTAATAATTTCAACCAATGAAAAATTATCTTAATTTTGAATCAGATATAAAAAATCTTGAGAATGAATTGGAAAAATTAAAAGATCCTTTTAATCAAGAAGGATTATCAGAAGTAGATACAAAAAAAATTTCTAAAACTCAGGTAGAATTAGAAAAAAAACTCAAAAATATTTATGCCAATCTAGATCCTTGGCAAATAACTTTAGTTGCAAGACATGAAGACAGACCGAAGTCAAAGTATTTGATAGATAATTTATTTGATGATTTTATATCTTTAGAAGGTGATAGATATTACGGTGAAGATCAATCAGTTATAACTGGCTTAGCAAGATTTAACGGACAATCAGTTTTAGTTATTGGACAAGAAAAGGGTGAAAATTTAGAAACTAGGATACAAAGAAATTTTGGCATGATGAGACCAGAAGGGTATAGAAAAACTATCAGGCTCATGAAATTAGCAGATAAGTTTGGTATACCAATTATATCATTTATAGATACGCCTGGCGCTTACCCTGGTGTAGGCGCGGAAGAAAGAGGGCAGGCAGAGGCAATCGCGAGATCAATCGAATGCAGCATGAAATTAAAAGTTCCAAATTTAGCAATAGTAATAGGAGAAGGAGGGTCAGGTGGTGCCATTGCTCTTGCTTCTTCAAATAAAGTTTTAATGCTAGAAAATGCAATTTATTCTGTTATTTCTCCTGAGGGATGTGCAACTATACTCTGGCGAGATCCAAAGAAAATGCTAGATGCGGCAAAGGCAATGAAGCTATCAGCAAAAGATTTATTAGAGCTGAACATAATTGATGAAATAATTACCGAGCCAGTGGGTGGCGCTCATAGAGATCGAGATACAATTTTAGAAAATATTAAAAACTCTATATCGAAAAATTTAGATTTTTTTAAAACAATGACCGCTGAAGATATTCTTAATCATAGAAAAAATAAATTTTTAAAAATTGGACGAAATAAGGGTTTTGTAACTGATCCTGAAAGTTTAATTGCAGTGCAAGCAACAAGCTACAATCTTCAAGAGATAGTAAAATCAAAAAAAAACATTTTAATAACAACTATTGTTATGGTCATATTGTTAGGTATAATTTTTTTGATATTATAAAACTCCACAGCATTTTTTAAACTTTTTACCTGACCCACAAGGACAAGGATCATTTCTATTTATTTTCTTACCAAGATTTTTATATTTTTCTTTGGAAATTTTTTGATTTAATTTTTCAGTAGGCTCATTGTAAACTTTTAGATTTATTAATATTTTTACATAATCTAATTTTAATTTTTCAAGAAGATCTGAGAACAAATTAAATGCTTCTTTCTTATATTCTATGAGCGGATCTCTTTGACCGTATGATCTAAGACCTATTACTTGTCTTAATTGTTCTAGGTATTGAATATGTGATTTCCAGTTATAATCAATAGATTGAAGAAGAATTCTTTTTTCAATTTCTTTTGATTGAGTTTCCCCTAGAACCTCGGATCTAGCATTTCTAGCAAGTTTAAATTTTTCAAGAATATTTTTTTTTAACTCAATATCATTTAGATTAATCAATTTTTCATATTCATCTTCATCTAAACTTTTGCCAAAAATAGTCTTTAATTTATTATTAAACTCGTTGTTTTTAGGACTTGATAATTTTTTGATTTTTAGCTTTATTAAGTTGTTTATTATTTCAGATAAAAATTTATCTGAGTAATCAAAAATTTTTTCACTATTCATCGCCTCTTTTCTTTGAGAGAATATTACTTGTCTCTGATCATTTAAAACATTGTCAAATTTTATTAAAGTTTTTCTGATATCAAAATTTCTTGCCTCTACTTTTTGTTGAGCTCTTTCAAGTGCCTTATTAATCCAAGGGTGATCTATACTTTCACCATCCTTGAGCCCAAGTTTTTTAAGAATACTATTCATAGACTCTGATCCAAAAATTCTCATTAAATCATCTTCTAAGCTCACATAAAATATTGAACTACCTTCATCTCCCTGTCTACCCGATCTTCCTCTAGCTTGATTATCTACTCTTCTTGATTCCATTCTCTCAGTCCCAATTACAAATAATCCTCCCAAAGATTTAATATATTCTTTATCTTTTTTAAGTTGTTGATTTTCCGTAGATCCTTTTTTTCCACCTAATTGAATATCAACACCTCTTCCAGAAATACTTGTTGTAATAATTATAGACTTAGCTTTACCAGCATTAGCTATTACTTGGGCTTCATTTTCATGATTTTTTGCGTTTAAAACAATATGTTTTATTTTTTCCTGATCTAGTAGTTTTGAATAAACTTCAGATTTACTCACACTTGATGTAAAGATCAAGACTGGTTGACTATTTTCATAACATTCTTTAATTTTTTTTATTATAGCAATATTTTTTTCTTTTTCGGTACGGAATATTTGGTCATTAAAATCTTTTCTGATCATTTCTTTATTTGTAGGAATTACAATTACATTTAAGTTATAAATTTCAAAAAATTCCTCAGATTCTGTAGCAGCTGTTCCTGTACAACCAGATATTTTTTCATAGAGCTTAAAATAATTTTGGTAGGTAATAGATGCTAATGTTTGATTTTCAGCCTGTATTTCTATTTTCTCTTTAGCTTCTATGGCTTGATGAAGACCATCACCAAATCTTCTGCCTTCTAAAATTCGGCCGGTTAATTCATCGACAATTTTTATACTATTTTCTTTGATAAGATAATCTTTATCTTTTTTGAATAAATGGTTTGCTCGTAAAGCTTGATTTACAAAATGAACTAAATCTAGATTTTCAGGATCATAAAAATTGTTATTTTTTAATATTCCTGCTTTTGAAAATAAATTTTCAATATGATTAATACCCTCGTTAGTTAATAAAATATTTCTATCTTTTTCATCAATTTCATAATCATTTTTATTTAATAATTTAATTACTTTATCTACGGCAATATATTGATTTGCTTTGTCCTCTGCTGCCCCAGAAATCACCAAAGGTGTTCTAGCCTCATCTATTAGACATGAGTCGATTTCATCTACAATAGCAAAATGATGTCCTCTTTGGACCATTTCATTTTTTGAGTATTTCATATTATCTCTAAGATAATCGAATCCTAACTCGCTATTAGTTGCATAAGTAATGTCACATTCATAATTTTGTTTTCTTTCTTGATCATTTTGATCATTGTTTATGTAACCAGAGGTTAAACCTAAAAAATTAAAAATTTTTCCCATTTCAATTGAGTCCCTTTTAGCCAAATAATCATTCACAGTAACAATATGAACACCTTTACCTACTAAGGCATTTAAATAGGCAGCTAATGCAATTGTAAGAGTTTTGCCTTCACCAGTTCTCATTTCTGCAATTTTATTTTCATGCAAAACGACACCGCCAATTAATTGAACGTCATAATGCCTTTCATTTCTTGATCGGAAGGAGGCCTCTCTTAAAAGGGCAAACGCTTCTGGCATAATTAGCTTGGGCGAAAGACCTTTTTGGATTTTTTCTTTTAATTCATTAGTTTTCTTAGGAAATTCATCATCATTAAGTTTTTTGTAATTTTGCTCTAAAATATTGATATGACTTACAATTTTACCAATTCTTTCTAGCTCTTTCTTATTGCCAGATTTAATGAATTTAGAAATAAAGCTTAGGGGATTAAACATTTGTTTTTGATATACATTTTAATTACAACTTTTAATATAGTTATTTAATTAAAATTTTAAATATTGTGGGAATTAATTTATCAAACTTTTTAGCCTCAGAATCTCTTAGTCGAAAAATGGGGGAATTTCAGGATCTTGATCATCTTGATGGCCTATCAATATCTTCAGTAAGTGCCAATTTATACAATTCCAAAAGAGATGATTTAGTAATGTTCTATTTTCGTGATGGAGCTAATTTTGCATCAGTTTACACAAAGTCCAAAATTTTGTCAGAAAATATCAAATGGAATCTCAATCAAAAAACTCAAAAAATTTTCTCACTTATAATTAACACAAGGAACGCTAATTCATTTACAGGTGATCAAGGCTATAGAAGTATGCAACATGTAGCAGATTCAGTTTCAAAATTGTTAAACGACAAGCAGAAAGAGGATGAAGATGAACCAAAAATAATAAAATCAAAAAATATTATTTTTGGGTGTACAGGAACAATCGGAGAAAAATTTCCTGAAGAAAAAATAAAATTTAAAATACCAGATCTTATAAAAAATATAAAATATACACAAAATAAATATATTTGGATGAAAGCAGCTTTAGGAATAATGACAACCGATACAAAACCAAAAATGGCAATGGAAGAAAGTAAGATTGGAAATACGTCAGTGAAGATTTATGGAATTGCAAAAGGATCAGGTATGATCCAGCCAAATATGGCAACAACCTTAGCCTACATTTTTACTGATGCAAATATCTCTAACGAGGTTTTAAAAAAATTACTAAAAAAGAATATTGAAAATACTTTCAACGCAATCTCTTGTGACGGTGACACAAGCACAAATGACATGATTTCAATTTTTTCAACTGGTAAAGCAAAAAATTCATTAGTTAAAAGTATCAATGACAAGAAGGTAAAACCTTTTGATGAGTCTTTAAATAGTTTATTGTTAAATTTAGCTAAAAGAGTTGTAGCAGATGGGGAAGGAGCTACAAAGTTTATTACAATTAATGTATTAAATTCTAAAACTGAGCATGATGCAAAAAAAATATGTTTTACCATTGCTAATTCTCCATTAGTTAAAACAGCTATTGCTGGCGAAGATCCCAACTGGGGAAGAATAATTATGGCAATAGGAAAATCTGAGGTTGATATTAACTTGAATAAACTATCTATAAAATTTGGTGACCTTATGATTGTAAATAAAGGAAAAATTAATAGTCAATATAATGAAAATGACGCTGCCAATTATATGAAAAATTCTGATATAAATATAAGTGTTGATATTGGGAATGGAAAGAAAAACTTTACCGTTTATACCATGGATTTAACAAGCGAATATATTAAAATTAATTCAGATTATAGAAGCTAGCTGTGTTGATATTTAGTTTGTTGGTATTATATAAAATTTAATGATCAAATATAATTTACTTTGTAATAAATGTGACTTAATTTTTGATAGTTGGTTTGCATCTTCAAAAGAATATGACAAACTTAAAAAAAAAAAATTAATCAATTGTCATAGTTGTGGATCATTAAAGGTAGAAAAAAATTTAATGGCACCTAAATTTGTGAATAAAACTTCAAGTAAAAACAACGAAAAAAAGAGTCTACAGAAATATCAAAAATTTAAAGAAACTATATATGAATATCAAAAATTTATTAAAAGTAACTTTAATTATGTTGGTGAAAATTTTGCATACGAGGCTCGATCTATTCATTATGATAATAAAAAAATTGATAAAGGTATATATGGAACCGCATCAAAAAAAGATTTAAAAGAACTTAAAGAGGAAGGTATAGATGCGCAAATGATTCCTTGGATTAAAAATGAAAATAATTAATTTTTTATAAATTTTGCAATGTAATTAACTGACTTATCTTTACCAACGTTCCATTTGTCTGTGAAGATATTAAAATTCATACCATCAACCCTATCTAGTTTTAAATCATTATTTTTTAATATTGAAATTAATTCTTCAGGTTTTAAAAACTTTTCCCATTCATGCGTTCCTATAGGGAGCCATCTTAATATGTATTCAGCTCCTATTATGGCGAATATATAGGATTTTAAAGTTTTATTTAAAGTAGCTATAAACATTATGCCATTTTTTTTTAAAAGTTTACTACAAGAATTTAAAAAAAGATTTACATCTTCAACATGTTCTACAATTTCCATATTTAATATTACATCGAACTTCTCTTTTACTTTGAATTTCTCAGGAGATGAGCAAAAATAATTTATTCTGAGATCATTTCTTTTGGAATGTAATTTTGCAACATTAATATTTTTTTGAGACGCATCAATTCCGGTAACATTAGCACCCAATTTACACATTGGCTCTGAAAGTAAACCCCCACCACAACCAACATCGAGAATTCTTAAATTTTTTAAGGGAATTTTATTATTATCTAGTTTGAATGTTTTAATTAAATTATCTTTTATATACGAAATTCTTACGGGGTTGAATTTATGTAATGGCTTGAATTTACCTTCAGGATTCCACCATTCCTCAGCAATTTTAGAAAATTTTTCTATTTCTTTTTTATTAATTGTGTTATTTTTCATAAGTAAGTTGACTTTATATTCAACATGTATTTATTCA
>MDTB01171925.1_pt1 | contig 29665 bp, 31 predicted proteins | sample 811161 | NCBI WGS metagenome assembly MDTB01 (sample SAMN05326650, study PRJNA326480) | marine metagenome | isolation source: seawater | place: Mediterranean Sea | collected 2009 | reverse complement strand
TAACTCTGACTTGTATGAGTTTCTCGTTCAGAATGGTCTTTCTCGCGCACAGTCAAAAGGGTTTGTAGCTAATGTCCCCACTTATTGGGGAAGTCAACCTATTTTGGAGGCCCCAGCTTATGTGGGCGTTACCGTTGTTTTTTTGGCAATCCTAGCTTTATTTGTTGTCAAAGGACCATTGAGAAATGCTTTATTGGTCGGTATAGTCGTTTCCTTACTTCTCTCTTGGGGAAAGAATTTACCTTGGTTGACAAACTTTTTTATTGATTACTTTCCGCTGTACAATAAGTTTAGGGCAGTCAGTTCTATTCAAGTGATTTTGGAATTTTGTTTTCCTGTTTTAGCCTCAATGGGTGTCTATCATTTTTATATCAACAGTGAAAAAACAAATCGTACGAACTTAATGAAAGTCGCTTTGGGCTTTGTAGCGATTTTGGTTTTATTGTTGTTGTCCAGAGGAATTTTTGATTTTAGTGGCCCCATGGACAGCTATATTAAAGACGGCTATGGTTCAGTTTTGATGGAACAAATTTTGGAAGCGAGAAAACAAATTTATAATTACGATTTAATAAGAGCAATAATCTATTGTTTATTAATAAGTGGTGTGTTTGTTCTTTTTTACAAAGGGAAAATTGGTAAAAAATTGACAATTTCAATTTTGATTCTTTTGATTTTATCGGATTTAATTGGAGTATCTAATCGTTATATCGACCGAGATAGGTTTGTGAGTCCCCGCCAAAAAAATAATTTATTTCAATTAAATTCTGGTGATCAAGCCATATTACAAGACAATACTCGCTTCAGAGTTTATGAGCCTTCACTACAGCTTTCTGGTGCCAGAACTTCTTATTTTCACAACGCTATTGGTGGGTATCATGGCGCTAAACCAAGAAGGTTTGAAGAATTGTATGACTTTTTCAGTTTAAACCAAATTGAAGGTGTGATGGATATGCTAAATGTCAAATATCTTCTATTTCAAGAAGAAAATGAGCAAAAGGTCATAGAAAATCCCAATGCACTTGGAAATGCTTGGGCGATTGATTCCTTAATGTTGGTTGCTTCAGCCGATGAAGTGTTGGAACAAATGAAATCTTTAGACTTTTCCAATCAAGCAGTCGTCTTGGCAAGTGAAGCTCCTGAGAATATTCCATTAAGATTTGACAGCAGTGTTTTGGATAAAATCGAATTATCAACGGCTAAACCAACTGGCCTTACCTACAACTTCAGTGCTTCTGCAGATCAATTCATCGTGTTTTCAGAGATGTATTACCCTAACGGCTGGTACGCTGAGATAGACGGAAAACCAGTGGTGCATTTCCCCGTAGATTATGTCCTTCGGGGGATGATGGTTCCTGCTGGTGATCATACCATTAGTTTTCGTTTTGACCCACCTGTGATTCAATTGGGTACAAATATTCGTTTGATCACCCTATTGCTCTTCTTGTCATTTCTCTCCTACATGGTTTACGATAAGAAAAAACAGATTAAAAAATAGCAAGGATGGGCATAATCGCTAAACAGTCTTTTTTTAACAGTATCACCATTGCGTTGGCTTTTTTGATAGGCGCTTTTAACACGGTTTTTCTATATCCAACCTATATGGGTAGTGAGTTTCAGGGTTTAATCGTCGCGCTATTGGCACTGTCCAACCTTGTCCAGCCCTTTGTTTCATTCGGTGTTCAACATGCACTAATTAAATTTTACAGCACTTGTAAAACCAAGGAGGAGCGGGATCGTTTATTGAGTTTATCAATCACATTACCATTGATCATATTTGCAATAATTATTCTCTTATCTGTGACTTTTCAAAATGAGATTATTGCTTTTATTGCTTCAAAAAATGAGGCTATAGGGAAGTATGCTTTTTTAATTATTGCGGTTGCTTTTTCTACCGCCATGTTTGAGGTATTTTACAATTGGCTTCGCATTCAATTACATTCAGTATATGGAAACTTCCTGAAAGAGTTTTACCCCAGAGCTTTGATCTTTACTTTACTACTTCTCTATGCTTTTGGTGGTCTTGACTTAAGTGGATTTATTTACGCATTGATAATAGGCTATTATCTGAGGTTGGTCTTGGTCATCTCCTACAGCTTGATTAAATATACTCCTAAATTTTCCTTTAAGCTTCCCCAACAGTTTAAACCTATTTTTCGGTACAGTCTATTGATTTTCATGTCTGGAACAGCTGCCAGTTTGATTTTGGATATTGATAAATCAATGATCTCAAATGTACTGACCGTAGACAATGTTGCTTATTATAGTGTTGCAGTGTTCATTGCGTCCGTAATTGAATTCCCCGGTAGGGCCATGTTTCAAATTATCAGCCCTCTGGTGGCTCAGGCGTTAAACAATAACGATGAGGAACGACTACTTTTACTACTTAACAAGAGTGCGAATAATTTATTACTCGGCTCAGGACTACTTTTTTTATTAATCAATCTTAATCTGATAGATTTCTATCAATGGGTTAATCTTGACGGTTATGCCAAGGCACTAGATGTCGTATTAATTATTTCATTTGGCAAGCTGTTCTCAATGTCAATGGGATGTTTAAACAATATCATTACCAATTCTAAATACTATCAATATGTTTTTTGGTTTTCCTCTGCTTCCGCTATACTTGCAGTTTTGCTTAACCTATACTTTATTCAACTTTATGGAATTATTGGTGCAGCCTATGCCACATTGATCGTTATTGTAGTTATCAACTTACTTAAAATAATGTTGGTGCAGATCGCCTTTAAGATGAACCCTTTTGGAAAAAAAACAATCCTTACTTTGATTGCTATTTTCGGGCTGTATGGCATTTTTTCTAATTTCAGTATTGACTTTAGTCCTTTGGTTACGCTCTTAATTCGCTCTCTATTAATTGTAATTGCTTTTTCTTTTGTCACCTACTTTTTGAGGCTTACGGATGACTTTCAGGGGTTTTTAACCAATCACTTTACTTCGCGTAAAAAATCTTAGTTTAAAAGCTTTTTTGCTAAATATTGACCTGTGAATGAATCTTTAACTTTGATAATTTCCTCGGGTGTTCCCATTGCAACCAACTTGCCACCATTTTTACCTCCTTCAGGCCCTAAGTCAATGATGTGGTCAGCACACTTGATTAACTCTAAATTATGTTCCACAACGATAACTGTATGCCCTTGATCAATCAATGCATTCAAGGAAATCAATAATTTATTGATATCGTGAAAATGCAGTCCAGTAGTAGGCTCATCGAATATAAACACGATTTTGTCTTTTGTCACACCCCGACCGATAAATGATGCTAGCTTGATCCTTTGAGCTTCGCCACCAGATAGGGTAGTGGAGGGTTGCCCTAGTGATACATAGCCCAGTCCGACTTGTTGCAGTGGTTTGAGTTTTTGAACCATCCTAGTTTGTGCGTGAGTTTCAAAAAAACTGATAGCGTCATCCACGGTCATTTCAAGAAGTTGATCCAGTCTAACTCCTTTAAAATCGACTTCTAAAATTTCTTTCTTAAAGCGTTTTCCTTTACAGTGTTCACATTCCAAGACAACATCCGCCATAAATTGCATCTCAATGGTAATATTACCGTCTCCCTTGCAATGTTCGCATCTTCCACCATCTACATTAAATGAAAAGTGCTTGGCTTGATAGCCGCGATTAATTGAAAGTTGCTGCCTTGCATACAGATTCCTGATATCGTCATATACTTTAATATAAGTAACAGGGTTCGACCTAGACGATCTCCCGATTGGGTTCTGATCGACAAATTCTACGCTGTGGATTTTCTCGAAAGGTGCTTTGATCTGGTCAAACTGACCCGGTTTATCATTGAAAATTCCTTTTTCTCTTTGAAGGGCAGGATAGAGATTTTTCTTCACTAAAGTTGACTTTCCACTTCCAGAAACTCCTGTTACAACTGTCAAACACCCCAAAGGGAAAGCCACATCAACGTTTTTTAAGTTGTTTTCTCTATTACCGTTCAGGTTTATTTTACCACTACCTTTTCTTCTTTTAGTAGGAATTGGTATTACCATTTCACCACGTAGATATTGAGCCGTAAGGCTATTGGCACTACTTATTTCATCAATGTTACCCTCAGCAATGATTTCACCGCCATTGGTACCCGCCTCTGGCCCCATATCAATAATCTTATCTGCAGAATACATAATTTCCTCATCGTGCTCCACAACAATTACCGTATTTCCTAAATCTCTGAGACGTTTTAACACTTCGATTAATCGTTCATTATCGCGTGAATGCAAACCAATCGAAGGTTCGTCTAAAATATACATAGATCCCACAAGGGCGCTACCCAAAGAGGTGGCTAAATTTATTCGCTGAGATTCCCCTCCTGATAGTGTATTGGCTTTTCTGTTTAGATTTAGGTAACCCAAACCGACATCTTGAATAAATTTAATTCTAGACTTAATTTCTTTTAACAATCTGTCTGCAACTTCGAGATCATAAGCTGAAAGCTTTATTTTATCAAAAAAAACTCCCAATTCATCAATGGGAAGCTTTAAGAGGTTGGCAAGTGTTTCACCACCAACTTTCACATTATTTGTCTCTTTTCGCAGTCGCGATCCGTTGCATTCATCACAACTAGTCTTACCTCTATATCGCGAGAGGATTACCCTGTTTTGAATTTTATAATTTTTGGCTTCTAGTTTACTAAAAAACTTATAAATCCCGGTAAAATAGGAATTTCCATTCCACAGTAGATCAATTTCATTTTCATTCAATTCGTAATAAGGCTTGTGTATTGGAAAATCAAATTTGTAAGCATTATCCACCAGTTGCTTGTGAAATTTTCGCATGCCTGCACCCCGCCACGGAGCTATGGCGTCATCGTATATCGAACGGCTAGTGTCTGGAACAACCAGTTCGCTGTCAATTCCTACAATATCGCCAAAACCCTCACATTTCTTACAGGCACCGAAGGGGTTATTAAAACTAAAAAAATGAACATTAGGCTGGATAAAACTGATGCCATCTAATTCAAATTTATTTGAAAATGTAATCTTTGTTTCGTTATCCAGTGACCAGAAAGCACATGCCCCTTTACCTTCATAAAAGGCAATCTGAATTGCATCTGCAAGACGCTGGTAGAAATCTTCCTCATGCCTAACGATAATTCGATCAACTACTAATTCAAAGTTTTTCTCTGGTGGAGTTGTCACTTCCTCTATTCGCTTTACTCGATCATCGATGAAAATTCGCGCAAATCCCTGTTGTTTTAATATATTGATTTTATCTCCTTTCTTTTTCTCGTCTGCCACATCGATAGGGGCAAGGAGTAGTAATTTATCGCCATCTTTACAATTTGCTTTGAGATATTCTATGACGTCATTGACATTGTCACTCTTAACTTCTTGACCAGAAATTGGAGAAAATGTACGACCGACTCTTGCATACAGCAGCCTGAGGTAATCGTATATTTCCGTTTTTGTACCCACAGTTGAACGTGGATTACTGGAAGAAACCTTTTGCTCAACGGCAATGGCAGGTGCAATTCCTTGGATATCATCTACTTTGGGTTTGTTGAGTTTTCCCATGAACTGTCGCGCATAAGAGGATAAACTTTCCACGTACCGCCTTTGTCCTTCTGCATAGAGAGTATCAAAAACCAATGAGGACTTTCCCGATCCTGAAAGACCGGTAACAACCGTTAATTGATTTCTAGGGAAAACAGCGTTTACCCCCTTCAGGTTGTGAAGCTTTGCTCCCTTTACAATAATGTACTTTTTGGTGTCTAACTCAAGGATTTCCCGCATTGCATCGAATCAAACCTTAAAAATACAACTTATCTCTCTTTACTTTAATACCTGTAGTTGAATTTTACATTAAAAAAATAACTTTTGATTATCTCTCAAATATTAATTAAATTTGTTCAAAAGAAACGCTTATAGTATAAAACTACTTTTTAATTATTTCGTATAACAAATCAGTTAACGCTAAAAAAGTAGTTTATGCAATCTTACGCTCATCTTACCGACGCTCACCTAGTTAATAATTATATTCATGGCGATGAAAAATCCCTTGAAATTTTGGTTTACAAGCACAAATCAAAAATCTACAATTTTATTTTTTCAAAAGTTTTTGACCGAGATATTGCGGAAGATATTTTTCAAGAAACTTTTATCAAAGTCATTAAAACCTTAAAAAATGGTGTTTACAATGAAGAGGGTAAATTTTTATCTTGGGTGATGCGTATTTCACACAATTTAGTTATTGACTTTTTTAGAAAATCAAATCGTATGCCCAAATTTGAAGCAAGTGACGATTATGATGTTTTTCAGTTTATTAAAGACGGTTCACCCAATGCAGAAAATAAAATGATTGATAATCAGGTAATTAAAGATCTTCAAAATTTAATCTTAAAGCTTCCCGAAGATCAAAAAGAGGTGCTCAATATGAGACTTTATAGAGATATGAGCTTTAAAGAAATTGCTGAAATTACCGGTGTAAGTATCAATACAGCGCTAGGAAGGATGCGTTATGCCATCATAAATATGAGAAAAATGGCGCAGGAGAATAAAATTATTTTAAGTCAAGAATAATTTTTTCAAAATAATTGCGTTTTAAAGTAAACACTATTCTATGGTGCAAAATTACTTTAAAGAAAATTCCGTTAACAACCAACCCAGACCGATTGTCATTCAACGTATTTTGGCTTTCTCTAAGTTTTATCCGATTACCAAAATACAACATGAGGAGCTTCAAAAACAAGTTTAACCCCTTGTTTTAAAATACTCTTTCAGGACAGTTTTTCTACCTATGGTTTTTGTAATGTGATCCTTTTCCAGGTCCCAACCCCTGGCAGGACAGTATTCGCGTCCATACCAAATGATTTGAAGGTGTAAGTCATTCCATTTGTCCTTTGGGAAAAGTCGTTTGGCATCCTTCTCTGTTTGTACTACGTTTTTACCATTGGTAAACCCCCAACGGTACATTAATCGGTGAATATGGGTGTCAACTGGAAATGCGGGAACTCCAAATGCTTGGGACATTACAACGCTTGCAGTTTTGTGCCCAACAGCTGGCAACGCTTCCAGTGCTTCAAAACTTTGGGGTACCTCACCATTGTGTTGATCAATCAAAATATGAGACAGTTCATAGATTCCTTTTGACTTCATTGGAGACAATCCAACGGGTTTGATAATTTCACGAATTTCACCCGCACTCAGTTTAATCATTTCATAGGGTGTTTTCGCTTTTTTAAACAACAGCGGAGTAATTTGATTTACACGGACATCTGTACTTTGTGCAGACATCAAAACGGCGATCAATAGGGTGTAAGGATCGCTATGATTAAGGGGAATCGGTATTTCGGGATATAACTTTTCTAACGCATCAATTACAAACGCTACCTTTTCCTTTTTTGTCATGTGTATTTTTTGTTATTTCGAAGGTAAAACAAAAAAACAAAAATATGGAGACATTAAAAGTTGGAGATAAAGTTCCTGATTTTAGCACAGTCGACCAAAACGGAGATGCCGTAAAGCTGGCGGATTGGGTCGGAAAAAAAACAATTGTATTTTTCTATCCTAGAGCCAATACCCCTGGTTGTACTGCGGAGGCTTGTAATCTTAGGGATCATTATCAAGAACTAAAGGATCAGGGATTTCAATTGATTGGTGTAAGCGCAGATAATTCAAAAAAGCAGAAAAACTTTGCTGATAAGTACGAATTACCGTTTACCCTGCTGGCAGATGAGGACAAGGTTGTTATTGAAGCTTTTGGTGTTTGGGGGCCTAAAAAATTCCAAGGAAAAGAATATGATGGGATTCACAGAACCACTTTTTTGGTTGATGAAAAAGGATATATTGAAAAGGTAATTAGCAAGGTAAAAACAAAAGATCACGCTGCTCAAATCCTCTCAGAGCTGTAAAGATCACTTGTCAATATTAACCTTTACACTTTTCCAACCAAACATATTGTTTTTAATGATCTTCTCGGCTACGCCATCGGGAAGCTGATCCATCCAATCATCATCACCATTTCTGATTTTGGTCAGGATTTCTCTAGAGAAAATAGAGAGGTACTCGCTTTCATAGTCAAAAACATCGACGACTTTCCCATTGTATTTAAAAAACTTGTAGAAGTCTTTCATTCTGGGATGAAGCTTGAGGTTATTGGATGTTATGATTTGTCCTGAATCAAGATCTTTCATGGGGTACAGATACACTTTGAGGTTGTTGTGAAACATCTTACCAAAAGCTTCCAAAATACCTCCCTTCACATCCTCGTAGTAATGTTCGTCGAAAATCTCAACAAAATTACTGACCCCCATTGCCAGTCCCATCTGTTCTTTGGTGTATTCTGAGAGATAGTCAACCATACGGTAGTATTCCTTGAAATCGGATATCATAACGGTATGGCCCAATGAACCTAATAATTTTGCACGATCCATAAAATCAGACTCATCAATTTCTCCTTGAGCGGTCAGGTTGGAAAGCGTTATTTCAAAAATAACCTCTGTATTTTTTTCTTTGACATGTTGTTCCTTGATGAATATATCATAAGATTTTTCAAACATATCAATGTTTACCTTGGTCACAGGCCTAAAACTTCCTCTTAGAATCAAGATATTTTTCTTGTATAATACCCTAGCAGGTAAAATATTATTGCCTTCAGGGTTAAACATCACAGCATCTGTCATTCCGTTTTTAACCAGTTGCAGACTTATAATTCTGTTGTCAATTCCCTCAAAAGCAGGTCCTGAAAAGTTAATCGTGTCAATTTCAATCGCCGTTCTATCGATATGATCGTAAAGGTATTTGAGTATTTTTTTGGGTTCATGGTAATTATAAAAAGCTCCGTGAACAAGATTGACCCCCATAATACCGACCGCTTCTTGTTGAAGTCTAGCCTCAGTTTGGTGGAATCTCACATGAAGCATGATTTCGTTATAGGGTTGTTCTGGCCCAGTTTGATAACGAACCCCCATCCATCCGTGTCCTTTGAATTTTTTAGCAAAATCAATGGTAGCAACCGTATTGGCGTAAGCGAAAAACATTTTGTTGGGATGCTCCTTCCTGGGAATTCGATTTTCCAAAAGCATAATTTCCCTTTTCAACATTTTATGCAACCGCGTCTCGGTTACATAGCGTTTATCGTCCTCTTCACCATAGATGGTGTCACTAAAATTTTTGTCGTAGGCACTTATGGTTTTGGCAATGGTACCGGAAGCACCACCAACCCTAAAGAAATGTCTTGCGACTTCTTGTCCAGCTCCAATTTCAGCAAAAGTTCCATAGATGTTTTCATTGAGATTGATTTTTAAAGCTTTTCGCTCAATAGAAGGTCGCTTTTGAAATTCTTTATCTCCGGGTAGGGTGATCACCATAACATGTTTTATGATATAAAATTACAAAGTTTGTTTTATTTCTCATTAAATATTTACATTTGAATTCATGCTATGCTTAAAATAACTTTTCTCGGTACTGGCACCTCTCAAGGAATACCAATTATCGGTAGCAATCATCCAGTTTGCTTGAGCAAAGACCCCAAAGACAAAAGGCTCAGGTCTTCTGTTTTAATTCAGTGGGAAAATTTCAACTATGTGATCGACTGCGGTCCAGACTTTCGTCAGCAAATGTTAAAAATCGGTTGCAGACACTTGGATGGTGTACTATTCACCCATGAGCATGCAGATCATACAGCAGGATTGGACGATATCCGACCGTTTTTTTTTCGTCAAGGTGACATACCCATTTTTGCTACCGAAAGCGTCTTAGCGAATTTAACCGCACGTTTTGGTTACATCTTTGACAGTGAAAATAAATATCCCGGTGCACCAGCCGTAAAAGTGCATACCATTGATAAAAATCACAATTTCAGTATTGGCAATAAAGAGGTGATTCCAATCGAAGTGATGCATAATCGCTTGCCTGTCATGGGTTATCGTATTGGTAACTTTTCTTATTTGACTGATGTAAAGTACATTCAAGAGGAGCAATTGGAAAAAATCAAAAACTCGGAAGTGCTGGTGGTCAATGCACTGAGAATTGAACCCCATCCCACTCACCTAAACCTTGAGGAAGCTCTTGAGCTTGTTGCATCCCTAAAGCCTAAGAAAGCATATTTTACTCACATCAGTCACCTTTTAGGGTTTCATGATCAAGTGTCAGAAAAACTACCCGAAAATGTCTATTTGGCCTACGACAACCTGCAAATCAATACCAATTAGTATGAAGAATAAAATCACACTTTACCTGTTTGTATTTACTGCTTTAATACTGATTTTTCAATTGGTTAACTCCAAAAAGATTCTCGATGATATAGCGGGTAAGTTAAGCACACAAAAAATTGAAAATGACAGTCTAGAAATTACTGTTTTTAAGCTTCAAAGCCGATTAGACGAGGTAAGTGACTTCAACTTAGAGGGTAACGATTACGCCCTGGGATATTTCGAAAATATCAATTTAGACGATATCGCAAATCGCGTTAAAGATCAACTGTATGAAACCAACTTACTGAGAGAAAAAAATGATTTGATTCCTTATGCTGCGATGGATCGCACTTTTTTAATCAATAAAGTTAAAGTATTGAACCACAAATGGATTATTGCTGATTTTTCAGATGGAACGCATTGGGGAGAGTTGTTGCTCACCTACAAGATAGATCAATCAGGTAAAATTGATTTTGAACTCCAACAACATTTTTTGTACCCTACTCCAGATTAGTTGCTGAAATCCATTTCAAAATGGCTTCAAAATTTTCTTGGGAGACGTTGTGCCCATCTGGAAAGGTGTTGAAAATCACCGCTGGATTATTGAGTCTAAGCGATTCAATGCTGGACTTTGCCCAATCATAGGGAATCGTAAAATCTTGAGAGCCATGAGAGCCATAGGCCAAAACGTCGCGGTATTCTTCAAGCGGCTTTTCTAGTAATTCTTGATTGATATAACCGCTCATACAGACAGCTCTTCTAAAAATATCGGGTTGATCCATTAACAATGACCAACTGAGGATAGCTCCTTGACTAAAGCCCATCAAGCTAATATCACTGGGGTCTAGTTTGTAGGTTGATATAAAATAATCCATTTGACCCGATATTTTTTGGAGTGAAGTTTTAGCTTCTTCATTGTCTGACCATTTTCCCAAGTTGTCATCAAAATTAATTGAATACCAAGCCCCACCGCCAAATGGGGTTTCTAATGGTGCTTGTAGAGAGATTATGGTGTATCCCTCCGGGAGGTAATTAGCAAATGAAAAAAGATCATCCATATTGCTACCATATCCGTGAATCAAAAAAATAGAAGGACTTAGGTTTTCATTCTGTGTACTTTTTTTAATTCTATAGGTCAACATAAGTCTTTATGGGTTTATTGTCAACTGACCGTTGTTGTAGCTCCCCAAAACCTTTCCTTGTAACTCGATCCCCAAATAGGCGCAGTTTTTTGAAGTTGACTTTAAATCTTCTGCTTTTAATTGGTGTATTTTTTCAGGGTCAAACCAAGCCAAATCCGCCATTTCTCCCTCAGCAACTGAGGACGATTGTATTCCAAAACTTTCGCTTCCACGCGTAAGAAAACGCAATACATTATCAAGTGGAAAGATTTTAGACAACAATCCAAAACAGCTTTCAAGTCCAATGGTTCCTGGGGCAGCATGTTCAAACTCTAGTTTTTTATGTTCGATGTTTATTGGCTCGTGCATACTGCTAACCATATCAATGGTACCGTCCAATAGCCCCGCTTTAAGCGCTTGTTGATCCGATTTTGATCGGATGGGCGGAAATACTTTGAAGTTGGTGTCAAAGTCCTCTAAATGACTTTCATTAAAGACTAAATTAGGAAGTCCAATACTACAACTCAATTTAAGTCCTTGTTTTTTCGCTGCTCTAACCAAATCGACCCCTTCCGCTGAACTGATGTTGGGAATATGGAGTTTTCCCTCAGTGTATGACAAAATTTGAAGGTCTCTGGATATTTGAATGGTTTCTGCTAAAGTGGGAATTCCCTTAATGCCAATTTTAGTGCTTATTATACCTTCGTGCATCGCTCCATTGGCAGCAATTTCACCATTGATAGGGTGAGAAAATATAATTCCGTCAAAACTTTGAGCGTATTGTAATGCAATTTTAAGCAGGTTTCCACTGATGAGTGATGATTTAAAGTCACTGAAACCGATGGCACCCTGTGTGCTCATATCGTAAAGTGATGCCAGTTGTTTTTCCTTCGGACTTTTCTGTCAGCGCGCCGATGGGGTAGAGGGAGGTTGTTTTGTGCTGCCCCATTTTAATCAAATGACTAATGGTCGAATTAGAGTCAGGGACTGGCACTGTGTTTGGGTTGAGTAGAATTTTAGTGAAACCACTACTAGCAGCGACGTTTAATCCATTTTCTAGTGTTTCGCGTTCCTCATAGCCAGGCTCACCGAACGATACGCCGGGATCAAACCAACCTTTGGAAACGTGTAGGTTTTGGTGTTTTATCACTTTGGCATCGGCAGCATCGTTAATGAGTGAATCGATTTTAACGATTTTTCCGTTGTCAATTAAAAGGTCTTGGGTAGTAGAATGAAAAGGACTGGAGGGATCTAAGATGTTAGCATTTTTAAGAAGTATCTTCATCTAAGCTTCAGTATGCAACAAAAATATAAAATCAATGTTAATAAAAAGGGATATCGAGGTGACATTATTAATTAGAACTTTTCAAACACACCCAATCCAAACAAAGCGAAATCATATTTGACAGGGTCATTGGGGTCAAATTTTCTCAATTTTTTATCTAGTTCCATTAATGTTTTAGCGTCTTGTTGTTTTCGCTTTATCAATTTGAGTTTTCGGGCAATATTTCCTGTATGTATATCCAATGGAATGGAAAGTGCTGAAGGATGGATTTGTTTCCAGATGCCAAAATCTACGCCTTTGTTATTGGGTCTTACCATCCACCTTAAAAACATATTAATCCTTTTGGCTGCGCTGCCTCTTAGGGGGTCAGAAACGTGTTTTTGGGTTCTCGGCAGGTGGTCGATTTCAAAAAACACAGTCTTAAAGTCATGTATTCGCTGTTGTATTGGAGATTTACTCAAATTGAAAACCTTTTCCAGTCCTTGGTGGTTTTTATAAATATGCTGTAATGATCGCACAAAAGAAGTCAAGTCTTCAGCGTTGAACGTTCGATGAACAAAACCCTCAAAACTTTTGAGGTCACTTGCTTTGTGATTCATCACAAAATCGTAGGGCGCAGCATCCATGAGTCTCATCATTTTATTTGCGGAATTCAATATGCTAAGTCGATTGCCCCACGCGATAGAAGCGGTTAAAAAGCCAGCTATTTCAATATCTTCCTTCCTTTTAAACCCATGAGGGATTTGAATTGGGTCGGTAGCGATAAAATCTATCGATTCGTATTGATTGGCTTTAAAATCAAGAAAGTCCTTTAATTCACTTTGGTTCATGCTTTGATTTGTCCATCCCTTAAAAGGATTTTTCTGTCTGCCATATCCGCTAAGTCGTCATTGTGAGTCACGATAACAAAAGTACAGCCAAACTGGTCTCTTATGTCAAAAAATAGTTGGTGTAGTGCCTGAGCATTTTCGGAGTCTAAGTTGCCACTTGGCTCATCAGCAAAAACGATCTTAGGCTGGTTTATCAATGCCCTTGCTACAGCTACCCTTTGTTGCTCACCCCCAGAGAGCTCTTGTGGTTTATGATGAAGACGATCAGACAAACCCATGAGGTTCAAAAGTTGCTCCGCAGCCTGTTTTAATTCCTTTGGATTTCGTCCGCCAATCCAACCAGGGAGACAAACATTTTCTATTGCTTTAAATTCAGGAAGTAATTCATGGAATTGAAAGATAAAACCTAAATGTTGGTTTCTGAAAGCTGCTATGGCCTTTGGATTCATTTTGCTGACCTCACTTGCATCGATGGTCAATGAGGTATTTTTATCTGGCTCAGGATTGTCTAAGGTACCCAAAATTTGCAAGAGAGTTGATTTGCCAGCTCCCGAAGGTCCAACGATAGCGACGATTTCACCTGCCTGTATCTCTAATTCAATTCCCTTTAGAATTGTTAATTCGTCATAACGCTTACTGATATTACTACATGAAATTATTGTACTCATCGAATGCTCTAAAATGATGTTACAAATTAAATCAATTATTTTTTCCCCCTGCAATTGTTTTGTTTAATGTATCGGCATTCTGTTAATTAATTCACTATATTTGTTAAACAAACTTCTATTTATGATAAAATTCGCTTATTTCGCTGGTGGTTGTTTTTGGTGTACAGAGTCAATTTTTCAAAGAATAAATGGGGTGAAGTCAGTTATTCCAGGTTATATGGGAGGTCATATTAAAAACCCAGCCTACCGAGAAGTTTGTAATGGTTCTACTGGGCATACGGAAACCATCAAGATCACTTATGACCATACACTTGTTTCTTATGGTGAACTCCTTGAAATATTTTTCCTCACCCATGACCCAACAACGCTAAACAGACAAGGCAATGATGTGGGAACCCAATATCGATCTGCAGTTTTCTTCAACAATCTAGAAGAAAAAATACAAATTGAGGAATGTATTGCTCGTTTGGAAAAAGAAGCGGTTTATCCCGATAAGTTTGTGACAGAGATCAATGAGGAATGTCCATTTTATGAAGCTGAAAAAGATCATCACGACTATTATAACCAAAATAAGTCTCAGCCCTATTGTCAATTTGTGATTACGCCTAAAATTCAAAAACTAAAAGCTATATTCAATCAATACTATGTTTAATTATGAATGATAATTTTAATTTAGACACCCTTCCGATTACTGATGAAATTAAGGTCAACTTCAACAGAATCATTGGTTTACTCGGCGAGGATGCTAACAGAGAAGGTTTATTAAAAACACCATTACGAGCTGCTAAAGCGATGAAATTTCTGACTGAGGGATATGAGAAAGATCCTAAACAGATTTTACAAAGCGCGATGTTTAGTGAGGACTACAACGAAATGGTGATTGTTAAAGACATAGAATTGTATTCACTATGTGAGCACCATATGTTGCCATTCTTTGGAAAAGCCCATATTGCCTATATTCCTAATGGTAAGATTGTTGGTTTGAGTAAAATTCCACGTGTAGTAGATGTGTTTTCCCGAAGGTTACAGGTACAGGAGCGTTTGACAGAGCAAATCTTGGACTGTATCAACGATACACTCCAGCCTAGAGGCGTTGGTGTAGTCATCGAAGCATCTCATATGTGTATGATGATGCGTGGTGTTCAAAAACAAAATTCTACGACCACCACTTCTGGTTTTAGAGGGGCGTTTAAGCAAACCGATACAAGAAACGAATTTTTAAAGTTGATTACTTCGAAAATCAACTAGTCCTTTTCTTTAAATAGGAAGTTGAATCCCAACCGCTTCAGTATTTTTTTCTCGAATTCCCAAAAGAATTTGAACTGAAAAAATATGGTACCAACGATAATTAACAGTACTTGGTAGAGGGGAAAGATGATCAATATTCTTATTAAAGTATAAATTAAATCTCCGAGTTTAATCGACTCAAAATTAGTAGGATAGATATGCAGAAGTTCAAGTACTGGGACGGCTAACTTTGCACTGGTAGAACCAGTTATTGCAAAAACAATAAAGATGACTGCCAACTGTGAGTCGCTGGAAATCTTCCATTTTTCTTTTAACCGCTTAAACATTAAGCTTTAGCCTAAAATTGATTGAATCTGAGTTGCCAATTCAAGTCCAATACGGTCTTGAGCTTCTAGTGTGGCAGCACCAATATGGGGAGTTAATGAAATTTTAGGGTGCATCAATAATTTAATCTCAGGCTTAGGCTCATTTTCGAAGGTATCCAAACTGGCAAAGGCCAATTTTCCGCTGTCCAATGCATTGACAAGCGCCACTTCGTCGATGACACCACCACGAGCAGCATTGATAATAACTGCGCCCTCTTTCATCATATTAAATTCTTTTTCACCGATCACATAATCCTTTTGTGCTGGGACGTGAAGACTTATAAAATCTGAACTTTTTATGACTTCGTCTGCATCGATAGTGCTAATGGTTACCGCTAGTGAATCTCCATTAAATAAGGTAACGGGAACTTCAGCTTTATCGATAAACTTATCTGCGGCTTTGACTTCCATACCAACGCCCAATGCAATTTTGGCAACTTCCTGACCAATTCGACCAAAACCAATAATCCCGAGGGTTTTACCGCGAAGTTCAATTCCCTTTGCATAGGCTTTCTTTAAGCCCTTAAAATTAGTCTCTCCCTCCAAAGGTATGTTTCTGTTGGCGTCATATAAAAACCTAACACCACCAAATAAATGGGCAAAAACTAATTCGGCTACAGAAGACGAAGAGGCAGCAGGGGTATTAATTACGCTCAATCCCTTGTCTCTGGCGTATTCCACGTCTATATTGTCCATACCAACACCACCGCGACCGATGATTTTTAGTCCTGGGCAAGCATCTATAAGTTCTTTTCTGGCAGTGGTTGCGCTTCTGACCAACAAAACCACAACATCGTTTTCATTGATAAAGTTTGCCAATTGTTCTTGGGCAACATTGGTGGTAATCACCTCGTATCCCGTTTCAGTCAGTGCATCAACACCGGACTGTGAAATACCGTCGTTAGCTAATATTTTCATTAGTTATTAATTGATTAAGCTTTTTTTTCAAATTCTTGCATGCAGTCTACTAAAGACTGAATACTCGCTAGGGGCATGGCGTTGTAAATAGATGCGCGGTAGCCACCAACGGAGCGGTGACCTTTTAGTCCGCTGATATTGGCAGCATTCCAAAGCGGATCAAATATTTCGGAATGAGCGTCATCAACCAAATTAAAAGTGGCGTTCATGTTACTTCTGTCCTCCTTGTTGGCAAAGCCTTCGAACAATGGATTTCTATCGATTTCATTGTAGATCAGCTCGGCTTTTTTATCATTTTGTGTCCCCACACCAGCAAGACCACCATTTTTGGCAATCCATCGCAGGTTGAGCAGAACAGTATATACAGCAAATACAGGAGGTGTATTAAACATACTTCCAGCATTGGCTTGGGCTTCATAGTTCATCATAGAAGGAACGACACGACTGACTTTGTTAAAGGCCGATTCTTTCATCACCACTAGTGTAACCCCAGCGGGTCCCATATTCTTTTGTGCTCCAGCATAGAACAGGTCAAATTTGGAATAATCAAAAGGACGAGAAAAAATATCTGAGCTCATATCAGCGACCAAGGGAACATCCGTTTGAGGAATATCCTTGAATTGGGTTCCAAAAATGGTGTTGTTGGTGGTGATATGAAGGTAATCCAGATCGGTTGGGATATCGTATCCTTTGGGAATATAATTAAAGTTTTTATCCTTTGAAGAAGCAAGTTCAACGACTTCCCCGAGGATTTTAGCTTCCTTAATGGCCTTGGTTGACCATGTACCCGAATTCACATAGCCGCCTTTAGATTCCAGCATATTATAGGCTGCCATCAGAAATTGCAAACTTGCGCCGCCTTGTAAATACATCGCTTTATAGCCTTTTCCTTCTAGCCCCAGTAATTGCAAAGCCAAATAACAAGCTTCTTCCATGATGGCTTTAAATTCTGTACTACGGTGGGAGATTTCGATCAGTGATAATCCGATGTTGTCCAGCTCAATGACCGCTTTTGCAGCGCCCTCCATCACTTCCTGAGGAAGGATCCCTGGCCCTGCACTAAAATTGTGTTTTTTCATATAAATAAACAAAGTGCAAATATCAAAAGTTAAGCTTAAATACCCACTTAAAAAATATAATTTTTGATAATTTTTTTTAACAAACTGTTAAACAAATTTTTGCTTTAAAATTTAAAGCGTTTTTAGGAATTCGATGGTGTCCACTCCATCAGCATAATCCCATAGCTCAGGCATTTGGGTATGGCCAAAGGGCACCGCATTGGCATAGGCTTCGTTAGTGACCACACATTGAATATCATCCTTTTGTTCCTCCAGTTGCTTTTTTAACTGTTCAGGCGAATCATAGTATTCGTAAAAAGCACTGGCAATAGGAGAGGAGAGGGCGGTGTCTTCTTTAAGCATAAAAAAACCATTTTCGACAAAATCAAATTCACTCATCAAAAAAACAGCTTTGTTGTAATCATAGTTATTGGCGTATTTGTTGACCTCAATGCATTTGGAAAGTGGATAAATTCCACCAAATACTTGATTTAAGTCATAGCCCTTAGGCAAATAGAGTTTGGATACATTCCTGCATCCTAACCCGAAATATTGCAGCATATCCCTTCCCAATCCTTTCAATTCGGCTGCAGTTTCTTTACCGTTTAACACGGCTACCCCATTCCTGTTTTTTCTGATCACGCTGGGGTATTTCGCGAAATAATAATCAAAATAGCGGGCAGCATTGTTGCTGCCTGTCGCGATAACGGCCTCGAAACCTTCGAGTTTTTCTTCCGTAAAACGGGTCATCGACTTTAATATGGGGTTACTGTTAACCAGAAACGGAATCAATACCTTGTCCTTGGTCGCACACTTAACTAGCGCATTATTTCCACTTATCCAAACCGCGAGTAGGTCGTGGAAACCTACCATCGGGAGGTTACCCGCCAATACCAAAGCAATGGTTTTAGGGTTTTGGTTTTCTTTGAGCTCATAGGGGGTTAACCACTCTTGAATTTTCTCTTTTTTTAAGGCAACGCCCCAAGAGGCGATGGCATGCCTACATTCTTCCTTCTTAAACCAGCCGTTTTCCTGATGTGCTTTTTCAATCGCTTCGACAAAAGTCTTATACTCTGAATTATTTTCATCAAAGTTGCTCAGGTAAGCGCCCAGCGCTTCCAATGTGTTAATTCTTTGACTTAGTGTAACCATTTATTTGTAAAGAAGGATTATTGGTCTTAATTTTGAAGTCAAATTTAATTAAAGATATTCATTATGGCCATTATCATTACTGATGAATGTATCAATTGCGGTGCTTGTGAACCCGAATGCCCAAATACTGCGATTTATGAAGGGGCTGATGATTGGCGATATAAAGACGGAACTGACCTGACAGGCGACGTTGTCCTTCCCAATGGAAAAGCGGTTAATGCGGATGAAACTCAAATCCCCGTTTCTGATGAGTTCTACTATATTGTTCCCGATAAATGTACGGAGTGTAAAGGATTCCACGACGAGCCCCAATGTGCGGCCGTATGTCCTGTGGACTGTTGTGTCCCCGATGATGATCATGTGGAAACCGAAGAAGAGTTGTTGGGCAAACAACGTTTTATGCACCACGATTAACAGCAACAAACTTTATGAAAGCAGGTATTGTAGGATTACCTAATGTGGGTAAATCAACCTTGTTTAATTGTTTATCCAATGCCAAGGCACAGAGCGCTAATTTTCCTTTTTGTACCATTGAACCCAATATTGGGGTAGTCAATGTACCCGATGAGCGTTTGGATTTTTTGAGTAAGCTCGTCAACCCAGAAAAGGTGATTCCCGCTACGGTAGAGATTGTCGATATTGCTGGATTGGTTAAAGGCGCGAGTAAAGGGGAGGGGCTAGGTAACCAGTTTTTGGGCAATATCCGAGAGACAGATGCCATACTCCATGTCTTAAGGTGTTTTGATGATGACAATATCGTCCATGTAGATGGCGCTGTGGACCCACTACGGGATAAAGAGACCATCGATATGGAATTGCAGTTAAAAGACTTGGAAACGGTTGAAAAACGCAAAGAAAAAATCAATCGCGCTGCCAAAACTGGTAATAAAGAAGCCCAAAAAGAACTGGAGATTCTCGAAAAAATAATCGCATCGCTCGAAAGCGCGCAGAATGTCAGGTCAATTGACTTTAGTGTGGACGACCGCGAGGCCTATGTAAAGTCATTACAGTTGATTACGGACAAGCCTGTTTTATATATCTGTAATGTGAGTGAGGACGCGGCTGCAAAAGGCAATGCTTATGTGGAACAGGTCAAAGCTGTGGTGGCAACCGAAAAGGCTGAAGTGCTGGTCTTGGCGGTGAGTATAGAAGCGGATATCAACGAACTGGAGTCTTATGAGGAAAGACAATTGTTTTTGGAGGACTTAGGCCTAACAGAGCCGGGATCGGCGAAGCTGATCCGTTCTGCCTACGACCTCTTATCACTACATACCTATTTTACGGCAGGTGAAAAGGAAGTCCGCGCCTGGACAATTCCACAAGGTGCCTCTGCGCCTCAAGCCGCTGGGGTGATCCATACCGATTTTGAAAAAGGGTTTATCCGTGCCGAAGTGATCGCCTATGCCGATTATAAAGGCTTAGGAAGCGAACAAAAGGTTAAAGAAGCTGGTAAAATGAGGGTGGAAGGAAAGGAATATACCGTCCAAGACGGTGATGTGATGCATTTTAGGTTTAATGTTTGATCATCGGTATATTCAACTTTATCTAAAGGTTTCCATATTATTTGTTTATTCTGCGCTCTTGCAATATTGCTTGATAAACAATAAAAAAGTAGTATTGGAATTAATATTAGTTGTTTCATTCTTCAAATTATTTAGTTTTTAATGTTTTCTTGAGCTTGGCTAAAAAAATGTCAAACTCTTTTTTAATATTTAAATTTGTTTAAGTATTGTAATTTAATTTTTGTTTATCAGCACTCACAATCAATGGCAGGCACTGTTGCGTTTTTTTTTAATCTAAAGAGTTAATTATTTTTCCAATTTCTTCTCTTTAAGATTCGGAATGGCGTTCATTTGTTATACTGCTATTAGTCCAAAATGACAATTGTATATTCCTTAGCTAATCCTTTTTCTTAATTTGGCTAGTATTTTGTTTTAGAGGAGGGTAATCAATATGTACTTTGACCTTTAAACTTTGATGAAAAGCATTTAATTTAAAATTACCTTTCGAGAAACAACAAGACTTTAGTGTTTGTCGCCAGTGTGCGCCATTTTGTGTCTTGACAATAGCTTGATTGATATGTGCAGAAGGGAAACGTTGTAGATTGTTCATTGAGATAGCTGATTTGGAACATCGAATATATCAATTTTTTTAAAACACTATGGCGTTTTTATCCTTTTTTAAGGGGTTAAAAGGGAAAAAAACCAAAAAAACTAGGATTAGCTGTTTACTATATTTAGTAAGGATATAAAAAACCTTTTTTGGATAGGAGATGACACTATTAAAGAGAGGTTACCCAAGTTGAGGATGGACTAATATTTTATGGAAGTAAAGGAGATTATAGCAGCTTAATCCGCGAGAGAATCATAGACCCTTACTTTTTCCCAAAGTGTTTGAGCCTCCTCAATAAACAATAGGTGGGTGGGATCCGACTGATAGGCATCGTGGGTGGCCAAATCGGGAAAAGTAACCACCAGACTAAAAGTATAGGAGCTGTCGATCACTGGACGATTGGTAGCTGCGGGTTCACCGATATGAGAACTTACGACCTGTGAATTGGTGTTGATAAACTTGGTCAATGCATTTTTAAAAGCGGCGCGATCGCTTTCACTGTCTGGGTTCTTAAGCCAAAAAAAGACCATATGAATAAATTCGCCGTTGATTTTCTCTGATTGCGTTTGTGCTTCCATAGTTTTCGAAAGTAAAAAGCTAAATATAATGGTTAAATAAATTGATTTCATTTGTTTGGCAATCTATAAATTTTTTTTGCAAAAGCCCGATGAACAGTGGTTGTAATTTAAACTTCTCAACAATCACCATTTGTAATTTGTTAATTTCTTTGCTTGAGTTTACGCCTAAAATTAACCTCCAAATTTTAATTTAGCATTGACTTTATGGCCAAAGAAACCCAATATACCGAAGAGAACATTCGCTCACTCGACTGGAAGGAGCATATCCGAATGCGCCCTGGAATGTATATTGGTAAGTTGGGAGATGGCTCTTCCCCAGACGATGGTATCTACATTTTACTTAAAGAAGTCCTGGACAATTGTATTGATGAATTTGTGATGGGTGCGGGAAAAACCATCGAGATCGCCATCAAAGACAATAAAGTAAGCGTTAGAGACTACGGCAGGGGAATTCCCTTAGGTAAAGTTGTCGATGTAGTTTCCAAAATGAATACAGGCGGGAAATACGACTCCAGAGCCTTTAAAAAATCTGTGGGACTCAATGGGGTAGGAACAAAAGCCGTTAATGCTTTGTCCTCGACTTTCCGCGTGGAATCGGTTCGCGATAACCAAACGGCCACTGCCGAGTTTGAATTCGGGAATCTAACCCAGCAAGACCCCATTGCTGATAGTTCCAAAAGAAGGGGAACCAAAGTTTTGTTTATTCCTGACAACGGAATATTTAAGCATTACAAATACCGGTTGGAATATGTCGAGCGGATGATTCGGAATTATGTTTACCTGAATCCAGGTTTGACTATTGATTTAAATGGCGTAAAGTTTTTTTCCAACAACGGTCTAAAAGATTTATTAGAAGACCAGACCAACGCCGCTGACCTATTGTATCCGATTATTCACCTGCAAGGTGAGGACATCGAAGTTGCCATTACCCACAGCCGCTCTCAATACAGCGAAGAGTATCACTCATTTGTGAATGGGCAGCACACCACCCAAGGAGGAACGCACCAAGCCGCATTTAGAGAAGCCCTAGTAAAAACGATTCGGGAACATTTTGGAAAGAACTTTGACGCATCCGATATTAGAAAATCGATTATTTCAGCCATCAGCATCAAGGTCATGGAGCCTGTTTTTGAATCCCAAACCAAGACCAAACTCGGTTCGACCGAAATGGGCGGGGGGATGCCCTCTGTCAGGTCCTATATCAATGATTTTTTAGGTACTCAGCTGGACAATTACCTCCATAAAAATGCGGAGACGACAGAGGCGATACGCAGGAAAATACTGCAAGCCGAAAAAGAGCGTAAAGAATTATCTGGGATTAGGAAATTAGCTCGCGAACGTGCCAAAAAGGCAAGTTTACACAACAAAAAACTGAGAGATTGTAGGGTTCATTTAGGTGATTTAAAAAAAGACCGCCGTTTGGAATCTACCATATTTATTACTGAAGGAGACTCCGCTAGTGGCTCGATAACTAAGTCGAGAGACGTAGATACACAAGCTGTTTTTAGCCTGAGAGGAAAGCCACTAAACACCTATGGCATGACCAAAAAAATCGTTTATGAAAACGAGGAGTTTAATCTCCTACAGGCAGCACTAAACATCGAGGACAGTATGGAAGATTTGCGGTACAACAATATTGTTATCGCCACCGATGCAGATGTTGACGGGATGCACATTCGGTTGTTGTTGATTACTTTTTTTCTACAATTCTTTCCAGAATTAATCAAGGAAGGGCATTTGTATATCCTCCAAACCCCACTTTTTAGGGTAAGAGATAAAAAACAAACCTTTTACTGCTATAGCGAACAGGAAAAACAAGAGGCGATCAAAAAACTTGCTGGCAAGCCCGAAATTACCCGTTTTAAGGGCTTGGGTGAAATTTCTCCAGATGAGTTTAAGTTTTTTATCGGCGAGGACATCCGCCTAGACCCAGTTATGTTAGACAAATCAACGACGACAGAGGAATTACTAGAATTCTATATGGGGAAAAACACACTAGATCGTCAAAAATTTATCATTGATAACCTTAAGGTCGAGCTGGATGTTGCAGAGGAGATCGTTTAACAGATGGAAGAATTAGAAAACGACAACATAGCTGATCAGCCAGATGATGGGACTTCCTTAGTGAAGGTCACCGGAATGTACAAAGATTGGTTTCTCGACTATGCTTCCTATGTAATTCTTGAGCGTGCCGTTCCCGCTATCTATGACGGCCTTAAACCAGTTCAGCGCAGAATCCTGCATTCGATGAAAGACTTGGATGATGGGCGCTATAATAAGGTCGCTAACATTGTCGGACACACCATGCAATATCACCCACACGGAGATGCTAGTATTGCCGATGCCATGGTACAAATTGGCCAAAAAGAACTGTTGATCGATACCCAAGGAAACTGGGGTAACATACTTACCGGCGATCGCGCCGCCGCTTCGAGATATATCGAAGCACGACTCTCAAAGTTTGCACTAGAGGTTGTGTTTAGCCCTAAAGTAACCGAATGGCAACTTTCTTACGACGGACGAAAAAAGGAGCCTGTTCACCTGCCAGTCAAATTCCCCTTACTGCTCGCGCAAGGGGCGGAAGGAATTGCAGTAGGGCTTTCCACCAAAATTTTACCTCATAATTTTATAGAGTTACTCAAGGCAAGTATACAACACCTAAAAGGTAAAAGTTTTACCATTTATCCCGATTTTCAGACCGGAGGCATCATCGATATTCAGTCTTATAGCGATGGGAACAGAGGCGGAAAAATCAGGGTCAGGGCAAAGATCTCCCAACTGGATAAAAACACGCTGGTCATCAACGAAATTCCTTATGGAACGACCACAACAGCTTTGATCGAAAACATTCTCAAAGCCAATGAACGGGGTAAAATTAAAATCAAAAAAATTGAAGACAATACCGCTGCTACTGTAGAAATACTAGTTCATTTACCCACAGGGATTTCCCCTGACAAAACCATAGATGCCCTATATGCATTCACCGATTGTGAGAGCTCCATCTCCCCACTGGGTTGTGTGATAATTGACGATAAGCCCCATTTTATCGGTGTTAGTGAAATGCTGAGGCTTTCAACCGACCATACGTTGGTTTTGTTGAGAAAGGAACTTGAGGTACAGTTAGAAGAACTGGAAAATCAATGGCATTATTCTTCCCTAGAGCGAATATTTATTGAAAATAGAATTTACCGAGATATTGAAGAAGAGTCTACGTGGGAAGGGGTGTTACAGGCAATCAGTAGCGGTTTGGCTCCACATATCTCCAAATTGAAAAGAGCGGTGATCACAGAAGACCTGGTAAGGTTGACCGAGATTAAAATAAAGCGTATTTCCAAATTTGATATTGACAAAGCCCAGCAGAAAATAGAAGCTTTAGAAGGGGATATCGCAGAAGTAAAAAACAATCTGGAGCATCTTATTGATTTTGCCATAAGGTATTTTAATCACCTGATCAAAACCTACGGAACAGGAAAAGAAAGAAAATCCGAGATCAGAATTTTTGATGATGTAGATGCCAAAAAAGTAGTCGTCAGAAATCAAAAGCTTTACATTAACAGGGCAGAAGGATTTATAGGTACTTCATTGCGAAAGGATGAATACCTCTGCGATTGCTCTGATATTGACGATGTTATCGTTTTTACCAAAGAAGGAAAAATGCAGGTTGTCAGGGTAGATAGCAAAGTTTTTGTGGGTAAAGATATTATCCACGCTGCCATATTCAAACGCAATGATACCCGTACGATTTACAATATGATTTATCGGGATGGAAAAAGAGGAACTTCCTTTATCAAGCGCTTTGCGGTCAAAGGCGTTACGAGAGACAAGGTTTATGACATGACCCAAGGAACGGATGGATCAACATTGCTTTACTTCACCGCCAACCTCAATGGAGAGGCAGAGGTGGTTACCGTAACACTCAGAAATACAGGTAGTGTAAAAAAATTGAAATGGGATTTAGATTTTGCTGATCTTCAGATCAAAGGCAGGGGCGTAAAAGGTAACACCGTGACCAAATATTCCATTCTTCGGGTGGAATTAAAAGAAAAAGGGGTTTCGACCCTAAAACCCAGAAACATTTGGTTTGATGAAACAATAAAAAGACTCAATACAGATGAAAGAGGCGCCTTACTAGGGGCATTTAAAGGAGAAGACAAGATCTTGTTGGTCAAAAAAGATGGTAATGCCAAGGTTGTTACCCCTGAAATGTCATTGCATTTTGATGAAAAAATGATAGGTATTGAGAAGTGGGTTCCAAAAAAACCTCTGACTGTCATCTATTTCGACCCTGAAAAAGAACGCTACTTTATCAAGAGATTTTTGATAGAAAGTGAAAACAAAGAAGATAGTTTTGTCAAAGAAGGTGGGGAGCTTTTGTTTTTTAACTCAGATTGGCGCCCAATAATTGAAGTTCAATTTGTTAAACCCAGAGACAAAGACGCCATTCCACCTATTGAAATTAACGCAGAGACCTTTATTGCTGTCAAGGGATTTAAAGCATTGGGAAATCAGCTTACGGCAAACAAAGTCAAAAAAATAAGCCTTAGATCGGTGCTGCCCTATGAAGAACCCGAGCAAATAGTGGAGGAAATTGAGGTCACTGACCAAGAGGAAATAAAAGGAGACGAACCTCAGACCAAATTGGATTTCTAAACCTTTTTAGGCTTTCTGGTTTTCATATTTAAAAATTCCACCAAAAGCGAAAAGGTAATCGCAAAATAGAGGTAACCTTTCGGGATAGCGCCAATTTCATTACCCAACACTCTGGTGTGAGATAAGTGAGCAGCTTCTGCCAAAAGCATAAAACCAATCAACATCAAAAAGGATAATCCCAAAACCTGAAGCGAGGGATGCTTGTTGACAAATTCGCCGACTGGGTGCGCAAAAATCATCATAATTAATACCGAAACTACAATTGAAATTGCCATAATTATAATTGCATTGGGCAGGCCATTGGTCATTCCAACCGCTGTCAGAATAGAATCAATTGAAAAAACAAAATTGAGAATTGTAATTTGAATAATGGCTTTGGTCATTGTCGTACTTCCTTTCTCATCTCCAATTTTATGGCCCGAATGTTCGACTTTTTCATAGATTTCCTTGGTACTTTTATACAACAGGAAAATCCCTCCAAAAAACAGTATAATCGCCTGACCAGAAATATCCGATTGAAAAAAACTGTTGTTTACCGAAATCCATGTGCCTTGCATATCGATTAAAACTGAGATCCCCAACAGCAGCACCAATCGCAATACCATTGCCATGATCATCCCGATCCTTATTGCTTTTTTCTGTAAGCTTTCTTTAAGCTTACCCGCGATAATAGAAACGAATAATATATTGTCTATACCGAGAACTATTTCAAGAAATGTAAGGGTTAGAAAGGCAGACAAAACCTCTGTAGTTAATAGCGCTTGCATCAATATCAATTGATTTTTTTAATTGTTCCTCTTTGTTTGTTATCAGTTTTCCCCACAATAGCATATTCAAAAGTATAGCTGTCCGCAGTAGTGGAGAGAATCTTAACCTGAACAGGACGCTTGTCCTGATTAGAAACAGGGTTTAATTTTGTTAAAATACACTCACAATCGTTCACCCACCTTATACTTGCTGAATCTATCTTACCCTCATAGGTTTCGATTTCAAGCTTATCGCTTCTTGTAAAATAAGAGGTTTTTAGGGTTCCGTTAACGATGGTAGAAAACTCAAACTCACCCGTATGAAATTTCAAACAATCTCTTTCTACGTTATAACAAGCATTAAAGCAGAGTAGTCCTACAATTAAAAATAAATAAAGGCTAATTTTTGGGCGTAAAACGTTCAAACTTTCCATTGGCGTAAAGATAAATGATTTCTTTGGGTGCTTCACAGCTTATTGGAAGATTAAGGGTTTCAATTTTTGATTCAGTGATTTGGATATTAGGCTTGATTTCATCGGCTTCTGTTTTATCGTTTTCGGAAGTCTTCCGAAAATCATCTTGCGGCTGGGTGAGGGGAGGGGATTTTCCCAATAGGAGCCATTCTAAGTTGACTTCATCAAAAGCATCATATATCTTCATCAAAAAATCTAAACTAGGTTTATTTCTTCCAGATAGTATGTGGGACATCGCAGATCGCTGCACACCAATTTTACTCGCAAAAGAGGCTGCCGTTAGTTGGTGATTATTCCTTATCTCCTCAATTCTCGATATAACTTCAGTGTTGTTTAACATTGTAAACAGTTGTTTGTTCGCACTAAATTAAGCATTTATTTAAAGGGTGTACACAAGTAGATAAAAAAATAAATATTTAAATATTAACATGAAGTTAATCTTTTAAAGTATTGATTATAAGCGAAATATAAAAATAATTAATAATTATGATTACAATTGTTTACAAAAAGAGCCGTTTGATAGTGGTTTATGTATATAAATGTGAATTTATCTTGTTTAGAAATGTTAACTAGGACTTGTTTACATTTGTATAAAAATTCACTTGACTTCAACCAATAGATACTTGCCACCGGACACCGTCAATGCTTTATTGAACGAATTGGGAGATGCCATGCCTTTAATTACTATTGGTAAATCCGTAAATGGTTTACCGATTTATGGGCTTAAACTTGGTCAAGGGAAAACCAAAGTGCTTTTATGGTCACAGATGCACGGTAATGAATCAACTACCACACGTGCGATCATGGGTTTATTGGGTGATTTTAAAGCAGGTAAACACTCAGAAATCCTAAATCAACTTTCTTTATACATCATTCCACAACTTAATCCTGATGGTGCAAAGGCATACACCCGCTACAATGCTAATGCTGTTGACATTAATAGAGATGCTGTTGCGCTAACTCAGCCTGAAAGTTTGGCGTTAAATAATGTTTTCGACCAGTTTCAACCTCATTTTTGTTTTAATTTACACGGGCAGCGCACAATTTTTGCGGCTGGAAAAAATGGCAAACCCGCCACTTTATCTTTTTTATCTCCTGCTGCAGATGACTCCAAAGTGATTACTGCTGCTCGATTAAAAGCAATGCAGCTCATTGCAGCCATTAACGATAGCTTACAGCAAGATATTCCAGGTCATATTGGACGCTATGATGATGCCTTTAACATCAATTGTGTCGGAGATTTATTTACCTCATTGGATGTTCCAACCATTTTGTTTGAGGCTGGGCATTACCCTGAGGACTACGATCGAGATAAAACCCTAAAGTTTATCCGAAACGCGATTATAATTGCATTAAATTCAATTGCTGAGGAAAATTATTTTCATTTTTCTGTCCAACAATATCAGAACATTCCTGAAAATAGTAAAGACTATGTAGATGTTATTATTGAAGGGGTAACCATCAAAGAGGGCGACAAAATTTACAACGATCAATTGTTAGCGGTTCAACATCAAGAGGTTTTAATTGATAATAAAATTTTATTTCAACCCAAGTGTGTTGCCTATGGCAAAAAATTGGATCTGATTGGGCATCAAAAATTATCCATAACGGAATTGAAAATCAATACTTTAATCGACTTTGAAGTAGAAAAGACTATTGAAATCTTTTAAAAACCCTGTTTTTTATAAATTATAAGCAGTAAATACGTTTTTTCTTTAAATATTATTAAATTTTGTTTTACTTTGGACCAAAACAAATAATATAATGAATAAGGTAAAATTAGACGAAGTTGATCACCAAATACTTGATATACTTATCGACAATACGCGTGTTCCATTTACGGATATTTCTAAACGTCTTTTCATTTCCGCTGGGACAGTCCACGTTAGGGTAAAAAAAATGGAAGAGGCTGGGATTATTAAGGGCTCCTCACTGAATTTAGACTACGTTAAGTTGGGTTACTCATTTATCGCTTACATTGGAATTTTTCTAGAAAACACCAAAAAGATCAATCAGGTCATTGAGGACATCAGAGAAATACCATTTGTAACGGTTGCTCACATCACCACAGGTAAATTTAATATCTTTTGTAAAGTTAGGGCTCATGACACTAAGCACGCAAAAGATATCATATTTATGATTGACGATATTGATGGCGTTTCGAGAACTGAAACCATGATTTCGTTGGAGGAAAGTATCAATGACAAAAAGAGACTAATGCACAGAATTTTCAACGAATTATAAACCCTTAGACCACTAAACATATAATGGCTCGAAAACCTAAAATTGAAAGATTTAACGAAAGTGT
>MDTB01013804.1_pt1 | contig 29665 bp, 24 predicted proteins | sample 811161 | NCBI WGS metagenome assembly MDTB01 (sample SAMN05326650, study PRJNA326480) | marine metagenome | isolation source: seawater | place: Mediterranean Sea | collected 2009 | reverse complement strand
GTTGATCTTGTCGGATTGATTCGCAAACACGCCACCAAGTTGATGGGAGATGGACCACATAAGCAATATAAAGCAAGAATTCGAGACCTTGAAAGGCACCTACCCACAAAACCAAAATCTGATTACTATAAAGTACTTGCGGTCGGAGAGCATGGGGAGCGGGTAACGAAAGTCCTTCGCCGGGGAAATCCTGCTCTCGAAGGGGAAGAAGTCTTCCCAGCTTTTCCGGCAGTGCTAAGTCCGCCAGATGCAGTGATTCAAAAACTTCCAAAATCATCCGGTAGAAGAACCGCCTTGGCCAAGTGGATTGGATCCAAAGATAATCCGATATCTGCCCGGGTGATGATGAATCGAATTTGGCAGTATCATTTTGGCAGGGGGATTGTTCGCTCATCGAGTGATTTCGGATATCAGGGTGACATTCCAACTCATCCAAGATTGCTTGACTGGTTGGCTATTCAATTCATGGAATCCGGGTGGGATATTAAAGCGATGCACAGATTAATCATGAGCTCCGATGCTTATAAAAGATCATCGAAACCCAACGACCTTGCCCTCGCACAGGACCCATTAAATCAATCGTTTTGGCGTTATGACATGAGGAGATTGACCTCGGAGGAAGTGAGGGACTCCGTCTTGAACGCCTGCGGTACCATCAACCTGGAAATGGGAGGTCAAAGCGTAACGCCTCCGGTGCCGGACATTGTCCTTGCAGGTTCCTCGGTGAAAGGAAAAGGTTGGGGGCCCTGCACTCCCGAACAAGCCAATCGTAGGAGCGTATATGTTAAGGTCATGCGTTCTATGCAAATGCCTTTGCTCATAAACCATGATATGGCAGATACCGACTCCACCTGCCCGGTCCGGTTTAACACTACGGTTCCCACACAGGCTCTGAATATGCTGAATGGTAAATTTATGAATGACTCAGCCAAGTCATTCGCGAACCGGCTGCGAACAGAGGCAGGAAAGGAACCGAACAAGCAAGTTGAACACGCGTTAAAACTTGTTTTTTCCCGCAGTCCCCAAAAAGATGAAATTAATGCGGGTGTGGAGATGATGAAAAACATGAAGAATAAATTTAGTCTTTCGGAAGAGGAAGCCCTGGATCGCTTCGCCCTGTTAGCATTAAACCTGAATGAATTTGTTTACCTCGATTAATTATGAACGAAAAACCAGAAAACACCTTTTGTAACCGTACCCACCGAAGAGAATTCCTAAAGGATATTGGAGGAGGGTTTGCCTCGCTCGGACTTACTGGGATGCTTGCCCAGGACGGATTCTTTGCCAACAAGGCAATGGCGGGGAGTTCATCATCCTATGTGAATCCCCTTGCTCCGAAAAACTCCGCTTTTCCAGGAAAAGCGAAGTCGGTCATTTTCCTTTTCATGTATGGTGGACCCAGTCAGGTGGATACTTTTGACTACAAACCCAATCTCTACCCATTGGATGGAAAAACAATCCAAGTTAAAACATTTGGTCGCGGTGGAAAAAGAAATGAAAGCCGGGTGGTGGGTCCAAAGTGGAAATTCAAACCTTATGGAGACTGCGGAAAATATGTATCCGATCTTTTTCCTCATGTCGGATCCTGTGTGGACGATATTGCTTTTTTACATTCCATGAAAGCCGAGTCTCCGATTCATGGTTCCGCCATGCTGATGATGAATGCAGGTAACCTTCTTTCCGGACACCCGTCATTGGGTTCCTGGGTAAACTACGGACTGGGCAGCGTGAATGAAAACCTGCCAGGCTATGTCGTGATGCTGGATAAAACCGGAGGACCGATTAGCGGAGCTAAGAATTGGTCCAGTGGATACATGCCGGCTAGCTATCAGGGAACCGTATTGCGTTCGCAGGGATCTCCCATTCTTGACCTGGAAAACTCACATGGAATCCCCCGTTCGCAACAGCGTACCATGCTTGACCATTTACGAACGATGAATGAGGGGCATCTTTCCGAACGATACGATAACACCAATTTAGCCGCACGGGTGGCATCATACGAACTTGCTTATAAAATGCAGGCTTCAGCCCCAGAGGCAGTGGATGTGGACAAAGAGCCCGGCCACATTAAAGATTTATACGGTATGGACGGATCCAACACTGAAGACTTTGGGCGCAAGTGCTTACTTGCCCGCAGACTGGTTGAGCGCGGAGTACGGTTTATCCAAATTTATTCCGGAGGTCACCATAATGACAACAATTGGGATGCCCATGGCGACCTGGTCAAAAACCATTCCTACCACGCTGGGAATACCGATAAACCGATTGCCGGTTTGCTGAAGGATTTAAAACAACGTGGACTGCTCGATGAAACCCTCGTTGTGTGGGGTGGTGAATTTGGCCGCCAACCCACGGCAGAATATAGAGAAGGAACCGGACGTGATCACAACTCCTGGGGATTCACCATGTGGATGGCTGGTGGTGGGATTAAGGGTGGGGTGAGTGTGGGAGAAACCGACGAACTAGGCAGCCAAGCGGTAAAGGATCGCTTTCATGTTAGACGCCTTCATGCTACAATACTAAACCAGCTTGGGCTCGATCCGAACAATCTTTCCTATTTTCACGGGGGGCTTGATAAGAGCTTAGTTGGGGTGGAGGGTGCTGACCCAATCCAGCAAATCATCGCATAATTTTCAGCATTTCCTCCCCGGAGGGCTTATCCTCGTTGCGTAACGAGTGGTAAAATTATAGCTTACTCTGTGGAAAAATGTAAAAAGCCTCTTCTTCTTGACCATTCCTTCCAGCAGTGGGAATGGGAAAAGGTTCCCAAGTACCGAATGGAACAGGTAAGAAATTGGATTTTCGAAAAGGGCGTTCTTGCATGGGATCAAATGTCCAACCTACCTAAATCTTTACGGAATGATTTGCAGGAAAAATTCGATTTACTACCGATGGAATCGGTGCAAGTTCAGGGATCCTGCGACACCACACAAAAAGTCCTTTGGAAATTAAGAGACCAGCAGTTCATTGAGAGTGTTCTGATTCGAGCGACCCAAGGAACCAAAGGCGTGAGAGCATCCCGGCTGACTCTTTGTGTATCCACTCAAGTTGGATGTGCCCTTGGGTGTAAGTTTTGTGCCAGTGGACTGGATGGTTTAAAGCGCAATCTTACCACAGGTGAAATTGTTGGACAGGTACTCCTCGCACGGAATGAAGCATCCCGACGAATCGATAACCTTGTTTTCATGGGTATGGGTGAACCACTGGCCAATCTCCCTGCTTTGCTCCCTGCCCTGGATATCATTCTTTCTCCCGAAGGCATGGGAATCGGAGCAAGGCATATCACCCTGTCGACCAGTGGGCTCGTGCCTAAAATTTTAGAATTGGCAAAATATCCAGCTCAAATAAGACTGGCAGTATCGTTGCATGGAGGAGACGATGAAACCCGGAGAAAGATTATGCCTATCAATGACCGATACCCCATTGAAGACCTTTTTCGTGCCTGTGAACAGTTTATCGAGCAAAGAAAAAAAATGATCACTCTTGAATATATCTTGATTCAAGGAGTGAATGATGACTTAAAACAGGCTGAACTTTTGGCTGAACATGCTCAAAGACTCAACGCGAAAGTTAATCTTATCCCTTATAATCGGGTTGATGGCCTGAGTTGGGAAAGACCTGACTTGGAACAAATAAATGAATTTTATAAAACTGTGGAAGCGGGACAGGCTCCGCGAGTCACGCTACGCATGGAAAAGGGGCACGATATCGACGCAGCCTGTGGACAACTAAGACTGCGGGAGCAGACAATCAACCAATAAACTATTTCCCCCCAAACAAAAATTGAGCGGAACCCAGATTGCTTTTTTACGGTTTACTTTCAGCAGACTGTTTACCCATCGCTTTCGCTTCCTCTTCTGTCACCCACATATGAATATGTGACTTTTCGACGGTAAGAACATAATTACGGTTCAGGGAAAATCCGTAAGTTTTAAACATCAATTGATTATTTTCATTCAGTTTCTTCTGCAGTAAATCAAGCTGTGCTTGAAGATCCGCCTTTTCCTTATCGCTCTCACTCATTTCAATTTTACTAACTAATTGAGCCGCAAGAGATCTCTGCTGTTGGACTAACTGTACATTTTTTTGAAATTCTTCATTTGAATCGATGGTATTTAAAGAGGCTATTCTAACCAGAACTAATTTCTTATCCACATCTCCAGTTTTATCCTGAGCAGAGGATCCATGGATAAAGGATGCAAAAAGGATAATCAAAATCTTTAGGTTCAAATATTTCATAGTTATTAATTAGGATAGCTTGTCTTACAGTAAAGTATGTAAGTTGTTATTCGATTTTTTTGAGAGAGATATTCTTAAATTTACCAGTTGTTGCAAAAGTAGTAATACCCAAGGGCACGGACATTTCGATTTCTCCTGAACGCATACTCACTTTACGTCCAACCACTTCACAATCGATAACAGATTCTTTATCTATCCAGACGGTGAATTCTTCATCGGTCACCCTAAGTTTAATATCATACCATTGTTGATCTTCAAAAATATATGCGTCTCCAGTCTCATTTTCTGATGCATCAAAATCATCTAAACTGGATATACCGATGAGAGAACCTCCCCAACCCCCGAGAACCAATGTAGCATGAGATTCCAGATAGGGAAAAGTTAGTCCACAAAAGAAATCGCTTCCCATCGTGCGTTTGGCCTGCAAGGAAATTTCATAGTTGGATTTTGGTAAATCCTGACCTTTCCAATGAAGACCAGACAGCTCAGCCCCCATTTCGAGAACTAAGCTTTCATTTTCATCAATAAAAATTTCTCCCTTCCCGGCAAAATCCGTTATTTCCCAATCATCTAAGTCTTTACCATCGAAAAGTACTGTCTCGACAGAATTTCTGGGAGAAGAAGCAGTCTGCTTAATTCCCTGGCAACCGATGAAAAGAAGTAAGGAATATAGAAAGAAAACTGAATAGATAATTGGATGTAATTTTTTCATTTTAGAAGTTCCATATCGTCCAACCTAGATTTGATTTCTGCAATAATATTTTCACTACCTTGGACAATATTCACAGAAAATCCGATTTCATCAGTTGTGAGCCCTTCCAGAGTTTTGAGCTGATCATGGAGAAGAACAGGGTTAAAAAAGTGTCCTGTCCTACCCTCAAGTCTATTTTTAATGACTTCCGTTTCTCCTTTCAAATGAATGAAAAGGGTTTGATTTTCATGGTCACTGAGTTTTTCCCGATAGCTTTTTTTTAAAGCCGAACAAGTTAAGACGGTGGGCTTTTTGGAGGTGGCCAGCATGTTTCTAAGATGTTGAAGCCAGGCAGAGCGGTCATCATCGGTCAACGGAATACCCTCTGCCATTTTTGCTTTATTTTGAATGGAATGATAGTCATCGCCTTCAATGAAATCACACTCTAATTCTTTCGCCAGCGATTTCCCAATGAAAGATTTTCCGGAACCAGAAACTCCCATAAGAACAAAAGCCGCGTGCACTACCTTAGCGGTTGGAAGCTTTATTTTGGTTTCTCGATGACCTCGATCTCGTATCCTTCCGGTGCATCGATAAAAGCAAAAGTCGACCCGGATGAGCTTTGGGTGGGTCCGTCACTGAATTCGTAGCCAACCTTTTTTATATGATCACCAAACTCATTCATATTCTCCACCTCAAATGCTAAATGCATTAAATCCTCTTGTACTACAACCTGGCCCGAGCCAGGAAAATAGGTGATTTCGATTTCCTCGTCACTATTTGGTACTGACAAAAAGACTAGCTTGGACCCCCGGGGGGATTCATGCCTTCGGGAAACTTCAAGTCCAAATACCTTTTGATAAAAATCAACAGTCTCATCGAGATGGCTAACCCGCATACGGGTGTGAAGAAACTTCTTTACAATACTCACCTGAATTTGATCCCCTTAGGGAATCATCAAGGATACCTTGTCGATATCTGCAGCACTGCAAGCATTCAGAATACTTACAAATGTCTGATGGTCGGATAGACCATCCGTTTCTATCTCCACTTTCAATTCAGCTTCTTCCTTACTTTTCTGCCCCGTCTGAATGAGACCATCACGTAGTTTGCGGGTGTTGGTCAAATTGTTAATTAACTGGGTTAATTCATATGGATCATCCACGGGTATGGGAGAACCGTTCAGAGTAATGGTGCCATCTGACATGGAGTTAATCTTCGCACTTTCCATCGGAGTAACACTGTCACTACTTTGAGGTTTACCTGGTAATTGAAAAGACAACTGCGACTCTGGTTGCACTAACATGGTGGTAACCATAAAATAAATCAGCAGCAGAAAGGTGACATCGATCATGGGAGTCAGATCGACTTCATCGACATCGTCTAAAATTTTTCGAAAAGCATCCATCTGTTACTCAGGCCTTTCCAAAGCATTAATAATAACCTTGGATTTCTCGCTGGTTCCACCAATTGCTCTGTACACATCGAACATAACAGACTGAGGGACTGTACCGTCTGCACGAACAGTGGTTGGTTTAGCGGGATCCCGTGCAATCACCTTTGGGATCTGTGTAAAATCAATGGGGCGTTCACCATCGTAAGGAACCTGTCCCAATTCTGGAGAGTCTTTAATGGTAAACATGTTGCTGGGCTCGGGGTTTTCTACCAGTTTTGCATTTTGAGCGACGGGCATCCCTTCCAACTTCATGTATCTTTCTGAAATTTTATTAGCAACAACCATGAAGAATACAATCAGGAGAAAGACCACATCGATCATCGGGGTCAGGTCCGGACTGTCATTAGACGCTGGTGCTTCATAACCTTTCATCTTAAAATCAGCAAAGAAATGTTATGGGTGATTATTGCGGTACCGGAGGAGCTCCAGGAGCTTCAAGCTCTTCTCCTTGTTCCTCTTCATAATATTCACCCTCTTGCTCGCCACCTTCTGCGTCAAATCCTCCACGGGCCGCTCTAACTAGAGTGAATACCATATCTCCTGCTGTTTGATTGACCGCAGCAGCAATATTACCAAATTTTGTTTTGAAAAGAAAGTATGAGATGAGGGTAGGTATGGCAACCACCAGACCTGCAGCAGTTGTCCAAAGTGCACTACCGATATTTCCGGCCATTTGTTGACTTGAATCTCCTCCCATTCCTGCCTCGGCAAGAACATTGAAAGCTCCAATCATACCACTTACCGTACCGAGTAGACCAATCATGGGTGCAATAGATCCAATTGTATTTAACATATTTATCCAAGTGAAAGGTTTTGCCAATTCAAGAGCCGAAGCTTCCTCCAATCCTTTTTCTATGGATTCAATATCCAGTTCATCATCCTGAATTCTTTCAAGCCCACCTTTAAGAACGCCAGTTACTGGAAGTTTATACTGGTCGCACAAAGCTTTCGCCCCTTCAATATTTAAGCTTTGTAGCTCCTGCATGATGGGTTGTACCACATCATCTTTAATGAAAGCTTTCCTGCGAATCGCGATACTGTTGTAGATGATCAGGGTGAATCCACCAATCACCATAATTGCAAACGGTGCCATGAAGATTCCAAGTGAATCAACAAGCTGGTCTCCAAAGCTTTTCGTTTGGGCTTGGGCAACCGTGACCAGAAGATCCGGACAGAGCATTGCAAAAAAGATTGAAAGAAAGAAAAAGGTGCGTGGGTTTCCAAGTTTCATAGATGTTTTAATAATAGTAGTAAGAAAGTCGTAAATTTAATTTCAGGTCAATAACAGGATTTTAAAGATTTAACCCGGTGGTGGTAACTTGGCTAATCTTTCTTGACTCTTTTTTTCCCATTTTGTGGATTTGTAAAAGATCATCACTTGCTTGTAAACATTGCGGGCAGCATCATTGAGTTCTAAATTTTCATAAGCTTCTGCGGCCATGATCAGAGATTCAGGAAGCCAATCCAATCCAACCCTGGCCGTGACAATGCCTTCGGTAACTTCCAGGACTGACTGCCGGTAAAAGTCCGCAGATTCAACTTGTTTACCCGCTGCCTCGTATTGCCGGGCATATTGTACCCTGATTAAAGAACGAATAAGTTTGTATAAAGAATATTCATTGGATTGCCGGGCAGGTGGTTTTTCATCAATTTTTTTAATGGACTGTAAGGCTGTATTGAACATAGTCCCTGCCGCTTTAGCATATTTTGGATCGCGAGCCGCGTACTTACTATAAGTCTCGTAAAGCTTTATATAACAATAAATGGGCCACAACTGCAGCACTGTCTTGTAGGGGCTTGCAACTGATTTGGAAACAATCGGGCCGAGGCGAGCGTATTCAGAAATAGCCTCGTTATACAGTCCCTGTTCCCGTAAAGAATTGGCCAACCGTAAGTAGGAAGCATGATCACCACTGTCATCGCGAATTTGTACGCGTTGTAAAAGAGCCCGTGCAGTCTTAGCAGACTTTGGATTCTGAACGATTAGTTTCCCCGCTAGGTCAAGAGAGGCTTCTGAAAACTCTCGATATCCATTATCATCAAGTTTTGAAAGGTTCAGGCGGGCAAGAATATAAAATGCTTCATTGTACTGCTCCATACCCAACAGTGCCTGAACATAATTGAGGCAGTCATCATGCACGGGGAAATATTCAAAGGGAATTTCCAGGTACCTAAGAAGCTTGTAGATGACGGGACGAACACTGACTAGGTGATTTTGATCGTATAATTCATTGGCAAGACTATTCATCGCCTGTCTTTGGGCCCGTGGCCATTCATAGGAAAACCCTTTTATATTTTGTCGTTTAAGACCCCGTAACTCAAACTGTACTTTTGCGGTTCCCTGCTTGGCAAAGATAATACCTTTACCGGAGTCAACCCCCACAAGTCCCATTGGCTGGGCCTTTAACCCATAAAAAACCTTAACCGGCAACTCGCCAGCGTGAACGGCAAAATAATCCTGATTAGCTTGTGCACGAACTGAGCAAACAAGCAGAAACAAAAAAGAAAATAACTGTAGTAATCCGTTCTTCATTCTGAATAATTTCTTTGCCAATCGGCGTATTGTTTTTCAATGCCTGAAATTTGATCAACTAACCCTGCCTGTTCATAGCAACGGATGGCTTGTTCAAAAGATTTTGGAACCCATTTCTGAGAGGATGGAAAAGTTAGGGTTGTTTCAAGATAATAAAATCCGGCGGCACCCCAATCTTTAATCTCTCGACGACATTCTCCCATCATAAAAGAAGATTCCGCTTTTACTTCAATGCTTGCACCATCTGCATTTCTGACTTCTTGGAAAGCAGTTTCAGCTTTTTTGTAGAGGTCCGCTTGCTTGGAAGACTTGGCTGCCTCATAAAAGGAATTTCCCATCCTCATTCGTGCATCGTTGGCCATTTCATGCCAGGATGAATTGTTGAGTGCAGTTTCATAATAGAAAGCAGCCGTTTGAAAATCCTTGTTTTTTTCTTTGGCCTGTCCGAGTAAATAATTCGCATCGAACAAAAATTCCCCCCCAGATTCACCATACATTTCAATCAATCTTTCCATCGCTGCCACTGCATCTTCTGTGGAATTTTGAGCAATCATCTTGCCAGCCATCCAGACCAAAACACCAGGACTGGAAGCAGGGAAATCACTCCTTTGCGGGTTATAGTTTCCTGCCGCTGAAGCAGAACCGGACTTGTCCAGAATGAATCTCATCCTAAGTTCCAAGGGTTTCTGTCCGGAAGAAATGGCATCTTGCAGTAATTTACTAAATACCTTAGCCGGGGAAATTTCGCTGGGGAAATTATCACTGTAAGTCTGATATCTTTCTAAATATCCTTTAAATTTGGCCTTGTGAGTTTCGCTGGTGAAGACAGCTGTCCTTGATTTTACCAGCTCCGTCTTTACTTCGTCATCTATTCCCGGGAATTCTGTACTTAAAAAAGGAAGAAGTTTTTTCCGGTCACGAAGAATTTCTTCTAAGGTTCCTTCCTGAGACTGAGAAATTCCACTTTTATCGATGTAACTGAAAGAGACCATTCCAGTTGGAGACTTTAAGAGTTTAAGAAGAGTAAGCGTGTTGCCATACAAAACATCATACTCGCCGTATTTTTTGGTGTATTTCTCCAGGAGGTTGTCAACACCAACATTTCGAGGATCATTACCGAATTTTTCGATGTTATCATAGTACATCTTGAGCATTTCGGAAGGACGCCCTAATTCCTCGCAGGCAAATCCAATTTTTTCCGTTGCCTGTGAAATCCTGGCCCCTTCCTGTTCCGCATATTTTTGTTTATAATCACGGTACAAATTTTCGAGATTCGTGAAAGTCTCAAAGGTGGCGAACTCAAAAAGTTCACCATAATCAAGACCCTTATCACCATTAAGATCGTACCCAGCAAAAGGTTTGGTGGCATTTAGTTCAGCCGCATCAAATTCATTCTTTTGCAGTACTTCATCCTTATTTTTATCAAACTTGTAATAAAAATTAACTACCCCCTCGGGATTCTCAGCCACTCGTTCAAGCAATCCACCCTCGTTAAATGTGGCATCTGATATAAGACCTATGTCTTCTGTCTTTTGCCTAACCATAGAGTAATTTTTACGAGCATTGGTAATCTGCTCAAAGCTTGGTTGCTCGTCGGGACTTACCTCGCTGATAGCCAAGTCTCCCAAGCTAAGGTGTACTTCGGCCACAAGTTTATCATCCGGGAAATCCATTGCAAATTGTTCGAATAACCGAATCGCATTCTTATTATCCTGAGAACCCTGAAATGCGACCGCCAACCGAAAAGTTGCATCCTTGGCATATTCCTCATCTGGGTAAAATCTTGCGTTTGCTCCATTCTGCCATTTGTCGTTGATCGAAGCATTTCCCATGGATATGACTTTCCCGCCTCCGGTCTTATCAGTTATCTTCCAGTTGGCCCCGTCAAACCACATAGAAAATCCTTCCTGGTTTTCATAGACAGGTTGGCCATTTTTTTCTTCCCCTGTGGGCAAGTAGACACCATTGGGATTGGGGACAACCTTCTCTTCAGGTTCATCTGCAACTACTTCATCCCCAGATGTGCTACCCTGCTTAGGTTTTGCTTCTTCTTCTACTTGAGATGATTCTTCCTCTGCTTTAGCGGAATCGGCACCTCCGGATTCGTCACTTGCTTCGTCTCCGCCACAAGATAGGAGTAAGGCACACAGGGCAGTGGCGAGCAGGAACCTGAAATTATATAAGGTAAAAGACATTATCAGTTCCCCTCCCCTTCATCGTCGTCATAAGTAGTTAGACCGCCATCATCCAGAGGCAAACCCTCAACATTCACTCCGACAACGGCAGCGAGCATGGGTTTCGCTTCTTCGAACCGACCCGTGGCCAATAGAGCAAGGCCACTCATGTAATGGGCTGTTGCCATACCTGGACTTTTTCTAAATTCAGGTCGGTTAACAAATCCTTTTGACGGGTTCATTTCACCGTTTTCATAACCCGCAAATTTTTCCAGTAAGGCATCGTATTTACGATTTACAAAATAAACAGCACCCATCATGTTAACGAAATCTTTAGCGTATTTATGATCTGGCATAACTGTTAGAAAATCATCACACAAAAGAAAGAATCTTTGATAGAATTGAGCTGACTGCTCCCTGGCTTTTGCGGCCCGATTTTTATCGATGGTGGACATAGCAGTCTGCAAACTTGCAGCCTCTTTCCGCAGAGTGTCTGCTTGCAAACGGTATGCGTTACACATGATAAAAGTAACATCCGCACGATATTTTTTCCATGCTTTGTTGTTTAAATAAAGTTCCCCGAGCTCAATGGACTTTTCGCGAAATTTTACCGTATTTGCAGAAGCAAAAGCGGCGTAGAGAAAATTCTCAACCATTTCATGCTCAGGAAAATCATTAAATAACCAATAGAAAGCCCAAAAGGATTCCCAGTCCCGTTCAGTTGCCTGAAAATTATCCGCCTTTCTCCAACGTAAAGTAGTGGTAAAGGAAGGAGTGTCCGCGGCTTGCTTAAGATGACCTTTGGCACTGGTTAATTTCATGGCCAATTCATTAATTTTCTCTTTGAGAATTTCCAATCTTCTCCCGGGCATGCCCTGCCCCCTTAGTGCAATAAACTGTTCCAGGCGGGTTAGCTCTGTCTGGAGTCTTTTTTGGCGCTCGGTGTAATAAGCCACAATCTCTTCCGTGGTCATGGTAAGGGAGTAAAACAAAGAGGCTTCCAGATGTCTCTCTGCATCCTTGAGTTGCTGCGCACCCTGCATGAGATTAACATTTAATCGTAAGTCATAGCGAGCAGGTGTATCACCCGAAAGTCGCGGTAAGTATGGAAAAACTTCGTCTATGCGTTTATTTTGCACAAACATCTCCGTTAAACAGGATACGGCATAAGCAGACCGATCTTCATCCTTTGCTGCATCTGCGTATTTTAACAAATCCCGAAAAGCAGGTTCCCCTTTTGCCCAGTCCTGCTCGATGTGATAACACTGTGCTTTGCCGTAGTACAGTTCGAGCAATTCACTGCGCTTAAGAATTTGCTTACGATAAGGTTGCTGAGGGTCAAGCAATACCTCAATCACCCTGGCAGCTTCCTTCCAGTCCTGCAATGACCGCAAACAATCGGTTCTTTTTTGCATGGCCATGACTGCTTTGGGGTCATTGGGAAACTTTTCCGCAAAAAAGCCAAAAGCTTTGGCACCCTTGGAAATGAACTCTTTATTCCCCGTTTTCGCGAAACTTTGTAGATATCCGACTCCCCGTACGAAACCGAACTGCTGAAGAATCTTTTCTACGGCCGGATCTTTTTCATCTTCAAACCGGACTTCCAATTCATCCAGGAAGGGAGAGGCTCCGGCAAAATCTCCTTTTCCAATCATGTTCTGGGCAAGCTCGATAACCTGCCTGAGAGGCATATCTGCTGGGTTTTGCCCCCAAGACGAGAGGGACATTACAAAAAATAATAAAAGACAGGTTAAGGGCTTGTTAAAAAAACGAGTCATAAAGTTAAGGGGGAAGATTCGATTAAAGATACCTGAAACAATCCCGCAAGACTATTTTTGGGATATTCAAATTGGGCAGGAAAATTAATCTTTGGATACGCAACAGGGGCAAGCCAGAACCCAGTGGTCTGAATTCACTTCCTTCCAAAGGGGTTTTTCGACAAAACTTTTCTCATAATTCGCAGCTGATACCCGGTGGCCATAAGCACACCCGCGGGGCGGATCGATCGGTGAAGGGATATCGCCCGGTATAATCACTTTTTTTCTTTCCAAAGACGGGTCGGGTATGGGGATTGCCGACAATAATGCCTGAGTGTAGGCATGTCTGGGGCTGGAGTATATTTGATCGGCGGGTCCCATTTCGACAATTTTACCCAAGTACATCACTGCAATCGTGTCAGAAATATGTTTCACCACAGCCAAGTCATGGGCAATCAACATATATGATAGGCCAAGATCTTCCTGCAGAGACATCAATAAGTTCAGGACTTGGCTTTGCACAGAAACATCGAGGGCGGAAACTGGTTCATCCAAAACTAATAATTCGGGTTGCAGGGCGAGTGCCCTGGCAATCCCAATCCTTTGGCGCTGACCGCCAGAAAATTCAAACGGGTACCTTCTTGCCGAGTTCCCGGGGAGTCCGACCTGCTCAAGTAGTTGCTTCACCCTGTGCAACCTACTTTTTTTCTCTCCAATTTCATGAATATCCAAAGGCTCCTGCACAATTGCCCCGACGGTCATTCTTGAATTAAGAGACTCCGCAGGATCCTGAAATACCATTTGCACAGATTTTCGGTAATCATAGGCCTCTTTTTTCGGGTCCAGTAAATGTCCCTTAAAGTGTATAGAACCAGCTGTAGGCCTAACTAACTGAACAATCGACTTGGCTAAGGTTGATTTTCCGCAACCTGACTCACCGACAAGACCAAGGGTTCGGCCTTTGGAAAGAGTGAAACTGACACCATCCACGGCCTTACATGCCCCTATTGCTTTCCTAAATACACCTCCACGAACGGGAAAATGTACGCAAAGATCCTCGATCTGAAGAAAATTCATACCTTGATCATAATTCCGTGCAAACTGGGCAAGCTTCCACCCAGTGGCCGGTTGAAACCTCAGTCATCTCGGCTCGCTGGTTGAGCAAATCAGCGGAATGCTTTCTTCCACTTCTCGGACCAAACCGGCAACCGTTATTGAGATCCAATAAACTGGGGACAATCCCATCTATGGTTTTAAGCTTTGTCTTGGGTGTTCCATTTAACTTTGGAATCGAGGCAAGTAAATCTTGGGTGTATGCATGCGCAGGTTCGGTAAAGATTTGTTTGGTCGATCCCTTTTCGACAATTCTACCCGCATACATTACACAAACCTCATCACATGTCTCCGCAATAACCCCAAGGTCGTGAGTAATGAGTAAAATGGATGACCCTGATTTTTTCTGTAAATTTTGAAGTAAGTCTAGGATTTGAGCCTGGACCGTGACATCCAATGCGGTCGTAGGCTCATCTGCAATAATTAGCTTAGGTTGGCAGGCAAGAGCCATAGCAATAACTACTCGTTGCCGCATCCCACCTGATAATTGATGAGGATACTCATGGACCCTATTCTCCGGAGAAGGAATTCCCACTGCATCGAGCATCTCAATGGACCCCAACCATGCTTGATGGTCGGACATCTCCTGATGAATAAGAAAAACCTCGCTCAACTGAGTACCTATTTTCTGAACGGGGTTCAAGGCATTCATCGGTTCCTGAAAAATCATTCCGATTTGATTGCCCCTGATTTTTCTCATTTCCTCCGGAGGTAGACCAGTAAGACTTATATTCTGAAAAGAAATATTTCCGGAAATAACTTTTCCAATTGGCTTTGGTAGCAGACCCATAATGGAATAAGCCGTTACACTTTTACCGCACCCGGATTCTCCAACAAGACCAACAGTCTGACCCTGCTTAACCTCAAAACCGACTTGATCAAGTGCTATCACTTGCCCCTCATCTGTGGTAAAAGCAACAGACAGGTCTTCGACCTTAAGTAAGTCTTCGGATGTAAGGTTTGGTTCCACTATGTATAGGCTGAAGAGTTAGCGAGACTTATATTTTTCGTAAACTCGAATTGTGGGCTCTTTGGAAACCGGTTTTCCGGCTTCCATTGATTTTTGTATTTGCTCCTTTTTATCCTGATCTATCCAGAATACTTGAAATTCTTCATAATCTCGAGATTCTTTGGGCCCCCAATCTTTCGGAAACATGATCCAGTTCCAATGTCCAATCCTAAGCCAGGGTTTTTTCCAGGCAGGTACCCAAACCGCATGATCATGAATCATTTGGCTCAATTGATGCGCCATCTCTGTGATTCGGGCTAGGTCCTCCTCATCCCGATATTTATTAATCAGATGATCAATTTCCCGAACTGCGGTCTGGGTAAAATTATTGGTGCTTACCTTGGTGGTGAGATTGGGCTTCAAAGAACCATTCTCCATATATTTTAAATCACCTTCTTCCTGATATGCATTGTCTGAATGGTAAGGTTCCCAAAACCTCGGAAATAATTCTACAAATGAATTAAAGGCAGAAAATACGACCTGGTGGTTTTTTTCATTGGCCGCTTTCCAAGAAGCAGTTGGTTCTAAGATTTTAAGTTTAATCTCAAGCCCTGCTTTTTTAGCCTGTTCTTTGAGAACAACCAATACATCCTCAAAATGCCTGTATCCGGTAAGTAGTTCAATGGAGAGCCGCTCGCCCTTGGAATTAACCAATATGCCACCATCGTCTCTTTGGGTGTATCCGGCTTTAGCGAAAAAACTCAAAGCTTTTTCGACGGAAAATTCTCTTGCCCGAAGGGTGGGATGTGAACGTTCTCCGTATCCATCCGCCACGGTATTCATTCGCACAAAATCTCCTCTGAATATTTTTTCCAAGACCATTTGAAAGTTTATCGCGTGGTGAAAACCAATCCTGACATTCAGATTATCAAAAGGAGGTTTCTGGGAATTGATCCTTAACGCGTAGGAAGGCGGAGGGGTCTGATTAAAAAAAGTAACTTTGGAAAGATAGCCATTGCTAACTAAGTCATGATTATCAGGAAGCTTATCGTACCAGAATTCTGTCTTAGCCAAACCGAACATATCAATCCCGCCCTTCAGAAAAACTTCAAATGCCTTGTTATAATCACGAATCACACTGACTTTAATTTTGTCTGGGTTAAAGCGATTACGGAAAAAGGGCTTCTGATCTGCCCACCAATCTTTTTGACGAATCAGAGTTACGGACTTTCCCTTATCCACATTCTCAGGAAGTGCGACATAAGCCCCCGTAGTTGGTTCAGGGTCCCACTGATACTTGCTGAGAAACTCCCCATCCAGTTCCTGATAAAAATGCTCGGGTTTTGCCCTGATCGAGACGCGTTCGACCACATCCGGCTTGGCCTTGTAAAAAGTAACCGATAAGGTCTCTTCATCATAAAGAGTTACCTTCTTGAACTTATCTTTTCCATAAAAGTCATTGTACCAAGGAGCCTGGATGTGCTTACTTCTCATAAAGTAAAAGAAAAAGAAAAAATCTGAGACTTTCACCTTTTCGCCATCGCTGTACCGGGCAGTCGGATCCAAACGAAAATAAACAGTTTTCCCATCTGGATCAACGGCCCAAGACTTGGCCAAGCCCGGAAAATATCCATCCGAGTTGGGGTGTGCATGAACCAAGCTTAATACATTATAATCAAGCAGGTAACTACGAAACGCACCATTGGCATCTGGGCCGATTGTTCTAAGAGTCCTGGGAAAATCACGCATAAAGACTTCCCATGTCCCCCCTTTTTTCGCAGCAGGCGAGGCAAACTCAGCTTCTTCCATTCCGTTCAACCATTTTAGATTCTGCGGAATACTTTCTGATCTGGAAATTGAAAAACAGTCAGAGTTTCTGAGATAGAATTCGAAGACATCTTCTGAGCAATGAGCAAGTAATGGGTGAGGGTTTCCTTGAGGACCGGTCAGGCCTGCCTGTGCATTGGAAAGATTATTCTCAGGAATTGAGTTTAGCCCGCTTACTGCAAAGGAGCCTTCCTTTTTCATTTGCCTTGCAAATTCTATGGCGAATTCCCTGCCAAATTCTCGGGCTAATTCTCGGGCTAATTCTCGATCCAAGATTGGCCCTTTTTTTTCTGGGTTCTCTTCTGTGGTACTATCCTGCCGTGGAGGTTTAAGCTTGGGGCTGTCGCAACTTTGGAAATATAAGCTTACGACAAGTAATAGTAATGAACTAAGGTGGGTAGGTCTGATCATATTATTCATAGGTGGAAAATTTTTTGGGATCGAAAGCTTCGCGTACCGCTTCCCCCACAAAGGTAACCAAAGTCAAAGTGAAGACGAGAGCCGAAACCGTGGAAATTACGATCCAGGGAGCAATTCGCAAGTTGCTAACGCCTTGCTTAAGAAGCTCTCCCCAACTTGGGGTTGGAGGTGGTAAGCCGTATCCTAAAAAATCAAGGGCAGTGATGGATGAAATGGCTGCGGCGATGGTAAAAGGGGCAAAAGTAACCAGGGTTGAAACTACATTGGGAAGAAGATGTTTAAAGATTATCCGAAATGGACCTGCTCCAATTACTTTAGCAGCCGCGATGTAATCCCTTGATTTTTCTTTGTATACAGATGCACGAATGTAATAGGTCATACCAGTCCACGAAAAAAGGACCATAATAATAAGCAGGGAAGAAACCTGCCATCCGACTCCCCACCATCCAGGCATGACGGAGACCAAAATAATCACCATGTAAAGAAATGGAACATTGGCCCAAATTTCCACAAACCTTAATCCCAGCATGTCGGTTTTTCCCCCCATGTATCCCATCAAACTGCCTGCCGCAATTGCGATTAGGTATGTTAAAACCAGGTAACCAATGGCAAAGGTCATGGCGATTCGAAAACCATAGAGTAAGCGGGCTAAGATATCTCGTTCGGTTTTGTCCGTCCCGCAAAAATGACCGTTCTTCAGACTGGGCGGAGAAAATCCAGTTGAATTTCTATTAGTGTAATCCATTTCATAGGGATCATAGGGAACAATGGGCATCAAGACCCAGTTACCAGAATTTTCCTGGTCGAATTTTCTTTGAAGCTCCCGGTAATCAACTTCATAGCCATAATCTAGGCCAAACTGCTGTCCACTTAATTGCTTCCCGTATGTGGGAAAAAAAAGCTCACTGTTGTATGAAACGATCAGGGCTCTTTTATTCACAAGTATTTCACCAGCCAAGCTCATTAGGTAAAGACTGATCAAAATGATAAAAGACCAATACCCGCGCTTGATCGAACGGAATCGACGCAATTTTTTTACTGTGAGTGGATTGAGTTGTATCATCTATCTATTCAAAGCGGACGCGGGGATCAACTAATGCTACCAACGCATCAGATAAAATATTGCCCAGAAGCATGAGGGTTGCGGATAAGGTAAGGATTCCCATTACGACCGGATAGTCACGATCAATTACAGAATTAAATCCAAGTAAACCAAAGCCATCGATATCAAAAATCGTTTCAATCAAGAACGATCCCGTAACGAATAAGGTAACCTGGTGACCCACATTGGTAGCCAGTGGAACCAAAGAATTACGAAGGGCATGCTTTCGAACCGCATTTTGGAAGGAAACACCTTTGGCCATAGCGGTGCGGACATAATCAGCTGACAGGTTATCCATCAGATGGTTTTTCATTAACATGGTAACGAAAGCAAATCCGCCAATTAAATAACAGCACAAGGGTTGCACCGTGTGAAGAAAAAGGTCAGAGGTCTTTCCCCAAAGAGAGAGTTCATCAAAATTATCACTAATCAGCCCACCCAGGGGCAACCAGTCCAAGTTGACTGAAAGAAAAAGAAGGAGAAGGGATCCGAGCGCATATCCGGGCACTGCATAGCCTACGAAAATCAGGATAGATGTTAAATCATCTGAAAGTTGTTTGTGGCGGACCGCTTTAAAAACGCCTAATGGAATGCACACCAAGTAAGTAATCACAAATGTCAATAAACCAAAATAAGTTGAAATCGGTAACCGTTCCATAATTACCTGAAGGACGGGCTCCCCATAACGGGTTGACTGGCCAAAATTTCCCTGAAATACACCCTCAAAACGGGTCATGAAAAGTTCTGCCACTGGTTTTTGATTGGAAGAACCGGACTTACCTTCACGCATACGCACGCTCCAATTACCAAGTAACTCATTAGAGTTTACAAGTATCACTTTTCCATCTTCGGTTCTCTGTAAAGTTACTTTTTCCCGGGCTCCCTCAAGCCAAGCCTCCGACCGTTCTGCCTCTTCCCCATCGATTTCTCCATCATAGTTTTGATCCAAGGAGTTAAACTTTACATACCTCAGGATGTGACCGGGCACTTCTTGCCTTTGTACATATCCATCCCCGTTCCAATCAAGTTCAGCAATATGGAAACTAGGAATGCGTATCCTTTCGGAAAGAAAGGTCTCGTTATTGGCAAATCGAATTTGTCGAAATTCAGTTTCCCTCGGAAGTACCCCCAACCAAATTAAATAGGCCTGCCAATGTGGCTTATCAAATCCGTATAGACGTTTCATCTGCTCCAATTGCTCTTGGGAGAGTGCTTGGTCAGACCCCATGCCCTGACCTCCGCCCCCGTCCTGAGAAACCTGCTGCATCTGCATCATTGCCTGCTCCAAAGGGCCACCGGGGGCTAACCGGGTAATGGCAAAGACCAAAATACTGATTCCGAACAAGGTCGGTGGAATCAATAACATCCTTCTAATGAAATAATCACGCATACAACGCATTTCTTTTATAGCGATTTCTCAAAGAGGGGGCAAAGTCAAATCTTGGTTCTTTTCAATTTATCGAACTCTTTTGCTTGCCAAGAATCAAGTGCTCGTCCCTTTTTTAAAGGATCAAAAAAAGAAATCACATCACAGCCCTAACAGCCAAGATTAAATATCATTTTGTGACGGTTTTCTTTTCCCTGCTGGCGTTTTCATGCGGAGAGAACAGCAGCGTGGACGTAGCTTCCCGCGAAGGAATTCTGATTATGGGTAATAGTGGCGAACCCAAGGGACTGGATCCACATATTGTAAGTGGCGTACTGGAGAGCAATGTCATTCGTTCCCTTTTCGAGGGCTTGGTGGAAGCCCATCCATCAAAGGACGGAATCGCCCTGCCAGGGGTCGCGAAAAAATGGTATCCCGTGAATTCCAAACGGCCAGATGAATGGATATTTGAACTTCGTAAAGATGCTCAGTGGTCGGATGGAAAACCCCTGACCGCGAATGACTTTCTTTTCTCCTTTCGCCGGCTACTTACCCCTGGCCTCGCCTCCGATTATTCTTTTATGCTTTATTACATTAAGGACGCCGAGTTCTATCATAAGTCCCAGCGTTCCTACCTGCTCTATCGAAATGACCCTACTTTTACCGAGGACTGGTGGGATTCTTTGAAGGAAGTCAACTTTGGCCCCAATGAAAAAGCGGAAGAAGGCTCTTTTAATTTTATCGGACTCGACAAGTTAAACCTGGGTCAACTGGAGAAGCTTCTGAAAAATTCATCCCTTTTCGATTGGCCATCCACCCTCTCTACAAAAATTCGACGCTCCCTTGTGTTAAAAAACCTCACTTTTGAAAAAAAAGATCGGGGAGCCTTGAAAGATCATGAATTAAAGGACCTCTGGGAACTCATTGACTTTGGGGCCAGTGCACCCGACAAACATACCCTAAAAGTGAAGCTCAATTCACCTATTCCTTTTTTACCCGAGATCACCAAGCACTATACCTGGTACCCAGTTCCAAAGCATGTGGTTCTTAAACATGGCAATATCGGTGAACGTTTCACCAAGTGGACCAAACCTGAAAACCTAGTCGGTAATGGTGCCTTTGTCTTAAAATCCTGGCGTTTCAATGACCATATTGAGGTGAGTCGCAACCCGAACTACTGGGACAAGGACAATGTCGGTATCAACGGCATCCGCTTTCTTCCTATTGGTAACCTTTACACCGAGGACCGGATGTATTTTGACGGACAAATGCATGTGACCTACAGCATTGCCTCCGAACTTATTGAATATTCCCGGGAAAAATATCCGGAACATGTGCGGAGCGAGCTCTACCTTGGCACTTATTTTATCCGTACCAATGTGTCCAATGAACCCTTCACCGACCCCCGCGTACGCCTTGCCTTTTCGTACGCACTCAATCAAAAATCCCTCATCGATAATGTATTAAAAGGCGGACAGAAGCCTGCCAGTGGACTGGTCCCTCCTTTTGGCAATTACCCTGCATCCGATGTCGTGACCTTTGACCCAGAACTTGCCCGTAAATTGCTCGCCGATGCTGGGTACCCTGGAGGTAAGGGGCTCCCTGACATTGAATTTCTGACCACAGACAAAGAATCCTCCAAGGTTACCGCAGAGGCCCTGCAGGCGATGTGGAAAGAACACCTCGGAGCCACGATTAAAATCAAACAAATGGAATGGACATCTTACATCACCGCGATGTTTGACAAGGATTATGACATGGCCGCGGGAGGATGGATAGGAGATTATATGGATCCCCTGACATTCTTAGACATGTGGATGAAAGGAGTCGGCAACAACCGCACTGGTTGGCACAATGAAGAATTTGAGAAGATTCTCGGTGTAGCCGCTCAAACCGGTGAACCTAAAAAACGATATGAATTGCTTGCCCAAGCTGAATCGCTTTTCCTTGAAGAACGTCCCATTCTTCCGGTTTATTGGTACACCCGAAATTATCTCCTCCATCCCGATGTGAAAGGCTGGAGTCCGCTTCTTCTCGATAACCATCCGTATAAGTTCCTCCGCTTGGAACCGGGCCCAATAAACAGGGAGGACCGATAAAGTGCCACGCTTTCTCATCGATCGATTACTTCAAGGAGTGCTTGTTTTATTTGCCCTCTACACCATTACTTTTTTTCTCGCTAAGGCCATGCCGGGTGAACCATTTACTTCCGAGAAAAATATTTCAGCTGAAACAAAAGCGAACATACGCAAACTCTATGGCTTGGATAAACCGATTTGGGAACAATACCTGGCTTACCCTAAAAATATTATAACCGAGGGATCATTTGGAATTTCCACCAGTAAAGGAAGGCCAGTGATCGATATCATTGCTCAGTCTTTCCCCAATTCTCTTATTCTGGGTCTCTGTGCATTGGGATTTGCAATTGGCATAGGAGTGCCCATTGGCATTCTTTCTGCCGTTCGAAAAAACAGCTGGATAGACTGGGCTTGTATGACCGTGGCAATGGTGGGTATCTGCATCCCATCTTTTACGATAGGCCCGCTACTTCAAATCTATGTCGCGGCTCATATACCTGGACTCAAAGTGGCTGGATGGGGAAACCTCGTGGATATCCTTCTTCCCTCCTTTACTTTGGGGTTGGTTTCCGCTGCTTATCTGGCCCGACTGACAAGGGGAGGAATTCTTGAAGTCCTGTCGCAGGATTTCGTTCGAACGGCCCGAGCAAAAGGAGTGCACCCGATTCAAGTTATTCTTAAACATACGCTGCGTGGTGGACTCCTCCCTGCAGTCGCTTACCTTGGCCCAGCTTTCGCTGCCTTGATTAGTGGATCATTTATTGTGGAGACGATCTTTCAGGTTCCGGGTATGGGGCAACATTTCGTCAATGCAGCCACCACAAGGGATGAATTTCTTCTTTTAGGCTTATCCTTATTTTTCGGATTCCTGATTGTGATTATGAACCTGCTAGCTGATCTACTCACTGGATTATTGGATCCTCGGGTGAGGCATACTGGAGGGGATGATTAAAAAGATGGATGAACAATCCTCAAAGGTTCCGCAAGGCTTCTCTCTTTGGAAGGACGCCCGATCACGCATGGCGAAAAATAAATTCGCTATGGGCGGATTCTGGGTAATCGTTGTGATGTTCTCACTCTGTTTTATTTTCGCATGGTTTTGCATGGATCCAAACCAGGTAAACCTGACCAATAAATTTGCTCCCTCTTCCGAGAAACATTGGTTTGGAACCGATGCACTTGGGCGTGATCTCTTTGCGAGGATACTGTACGGAGGGCAAGTATCTATCCTCGTTGGCTTGATCGCCACTGCCGTTTCAGTAGCGATAGGAATTGTATACGGGGCCATTTCCGGTTTTGCCGGAGGTCGAACGGATGCAGTTATGATGCGCATGGTTGACACCTTGCTCGCTATTCCTTTTTTGGTCTTAGTTATCGTCCTGCAAGCAACCCTAAGCGACTGGTCGGGAGATGCCACCCGTTGGATTGTGGAAAACTTTAACTGGGATAAGGAATTCACGGGACGACTGACCAATGTGGTTCCCCTTTTCTTCGCCCTTGGTCTTCTTGGTTGGCTCACTCTATCTCGGATAGTCCGAGCCCAAGTGATGAGTATAAAAGAACGAGAGTTTGTGGAAGCGGCAGTAGCCCTTGGGTACAGTAAAGGGCGAATCCTTTTTCGGCATATTATTCCAAATGTTCTTGGACCTACGGTAGTATATTCCACCCTTACAGTCCCTGGGTTTATCATGTATGAAGCCATTCTTTCTTTCCTCGGTTTGGGAGTGGAATCCCCAAATAGTTCGTGGGGGGTTCTGATTAAAGAAGGAGCCAACTTTCTGGAGACTGAAGTGCAACTCCTGCTCCTACCCGGCCTTTTCTTTTCCCTCACTCTTTTCTCCCTTAATTTTCTAGGTGACGGGCTTCGGGACGCACTTGATGTAAAAGCCGCTAAAGATTGATGAGCTTGCTGAAAATAAAGAACCTCAAAACATACTTCCATACACGTGGGGGTACAAACCGGGCAGTGGACGATATCAGCTTTTCCATTGATAAAGGGGAAATCGTCGGAGTGGTCGGAGAATCGGGTTCAGGAAAATCCGTGACCTGTCATACCATGCTCGGTCTCCTGCCTCAACCACCCGCAAAGGTGGAAGGAGGCTCCGTTACCTTCGATAATGACGAACTCCTAGACCTTTCACAACCACTCCTCCGAGCAATCAGGGGAAAGCGGATATCGATGATCTTTCAAGATCCAATGAGTTGCCTCAACCCATATTTAAAGATTCTTGATCAAATCACCGAACCCATACTTATTCACGAAAATGTCTCCCGCGAAATCGCCGAGGCTCGGGCAATTGAGATGATGAAAAAAGTTGGGATACGGGATGCCGAATCAAGATCTCATTCTTACCCTCACGAGTTTTCCGGGGGTATGCGTCAAAGGGTAATGATCGCAATGGCCTTAGTAACTAAGCCTGATCTTTTGTTAGCTGATGAGCCTACCACCGCACTTGATGTAACGGTACAGGCACGAATCCTAAAAATTCTTCGGGACCTAAAAGATGACCTCGGAGTCGCAGTACTCTTCGTAACCCATGACCTTGGAGTCGTCGCAGAGTTGGCTGACCGGGTGGTGGTGATGTACAGGGGGAAAATTGTTGAACAGGGAATCACCCGAGACCTCTTTGAGCACCCATCCCATCCCTATGTTAAAGGACTACTTGCCTGCAGGCCAACACTTGAGACCCAATATCAAATCCTTCCGACCGTGGAAGATTTTCTCCAAACTGAGGTTGCCACTGATGGATCTTATATTCTCAGCGAACATCCGGACGCGAAAGAAAGACTCGCCGAGCTTAGCCAAAAAGTAAAAAAATCAAGCGGAGAAAAAGACTTCGCATCTCCTCTTCTAAAAGCGAGGGAGCTTCAAGTTCATTTTCACTCAGGAGGTGGCTTTCTTGGTAGTCCCCGCAAGACAGTGAAGGCAGTTGACAGCATTGACCTTCAGATCACAAGGGGACAAACTCTTGGGCTTGTCGGAGAATCCGGGTGCGGCAAGACCACCCTCGGGCGGGCCATACTGAGACTACAGAAATCTAAATCCGGTTCGATCCTCTACGATGAAAATGAACTGACTCAACTGAGCCAGTACGAAATGCTCCCTTTTCGAAAACGTATGCAGATCATCTTTCAGGATCCCTACGCTTCCCTCAATCCTCGCCAAACAATCGAACAGGCTCTCACTGAACCGATGCTCGTGCACCAGATTGGTTCCAATCAGTCAGAACGGCGCGACCGAATTGTCTCCCTGCTTGAAGAAGTCGGACTGGGTGCTGAATTTCTTCTTCGCTATCCTCACGAGTTTTCGGGCGGGCAGAGACAGCGAATCAGCGTAGCTCGGGCCCTGGCGGTTGAACCCGAATTCATTGTCTGCGATGAGTGTGTCAGTGCAATGGATGTCTCTGTGCAAGCACAGGTTCTAAATTTACTCCGTGAATTACAGCAGAGAAGAAACCTGACCTACCTTTTTATTTCCCACGACCTCAGTGTTGTTAAATTTATGTCTGATGACATGATTGTAATGAAAAATGGACAAGTCATGGAGAATGGAAATGCCGAGGAGATATATAAGAATCCACAATCTGAATATACCCGTGAATTGCTTGACGCTATACCCACGGATTACTTTTCAGGTTAGAGAAATATCTATTCTTCCAGCTTTTTAACCGACACATCCACATCCATGCTTGAAGGAAGTCGGCCGAAATAGGTCCCGGTAATAGGAGCCACATCCCGATAGTCCCTACCGGTTCCGAGAATGATATAGGTGTCATCAACTACCCGATTGTTGGTAGGATCAAGACCATACCAACCATGTCCATTAATCAGGACTTCAATCCATGCATGGGAAGCCTCTGCACCGCGCATACTTTGATCTTTAGTATGATCATAAAAATACCCGCTGACATACCTAGCAGGTATTCCCAAACAACGGCAAAAAGTCAATGCGGCGTGGGCAAAATCCTGACACACGCCCTTTTGGTCACGAATAACCGTAGATGAGGATGTATCCACAGAAGTCGTCGATATACAATACTCATAATTGGAGTAAATGAATTCCATTATTTGGTAAGCCGTTTGAAAAACATCACCTGAATTGCCACCTAAGTCGATTGCCTGCTTCCATGCATCCGGATTTAATTCAACATAAGCCGAGCCTTGGAGATAATTTCTGCAATTCACTCTTTTCTCGATATCGGCTAATGTGCTCATGGGAGTCCCATAGGGAAATTGGTTAAAATCAACCCGGCTAACCGTGTTTACGACAGAGCGAGCTTCAATGGTTAATTTCTGATGTTCAGTAGGAATCTCAAAGTATTGTACGAGGTTTCCATTCAAATCGAGATATTCACGCAAACAGGTGGAGGGAAGGACACTTATCAAGGATGACTCACATTTCTGCCAATCATAGGATAGCGGATGCAGTCGTAATTCATTAAAGCTATTACTGACCGGATCAGGATATGTATAAACTGTACGATGATAAACATACAGCCTCATGCTCAATTAATTGTGAAAGTAAATTTCACTGCTGCTGGGCCTGGGCGTGAGCAGTCAAACTTTGATTCACACTTTTAATTTCAAATGGGAGCAATACATAAGTTTCAAAAATACACTGCCCCACTTTCATAAGTTTCTTTTGAAGATCATCGATCGTCTGATGCAAGCCAATGGAGAGAACCGCATTGATATCAGTGAAATTTACCATCGCTAGAGAACTACCAATTAATCTTTCTGCTTCGTTTGAAAAATTCCCCGAAGGCACGCCTGAAATAGCATGTAGATTTTCATCCAAACAACGAATGGAGAATCGAATTGATCGAGGAAAATCCTGAGAGAATAATAAAAAATTAGCCACATTTCGCATGGATAACTCACCACGATACTGCCTTTTAAAAGCGGAGCGAGCACTACAAGATCGTAACACGGCTAACAAATCCACACGGGTAGGAATATGTGACTGAAATGTTAGAGTGTCAAGCATACGACTGGTTTGATCTGCCCGTTCCAAAAAAGTACCAAGGGCCATAAAGTGCCATCCTTCGTCATGAGGAATAGTGGCTCCAGAAAGGCCTTGAAAGACCAATGAAAAACGTATGACTTTTTGAAAAAAGATTTGCGGATCCTGTAAAAAAGCTTTTTCCGCGTCTCCGGATTGGAAAAAGAGATATATATTATTCAATTCCAACCACATTTCCATAGACAATTGATCCCGTACCATACGCGCGTTCTCGCGGGCGTATGCCAAACAATTTTTTACAGAATAGGAGTAGCCAGAGGAAAAGAATAAAAACTGAACGAGGTCCTTTTTTCCGCTTTCCTTGTAGGTCTCAGAAGCACATATGGCCTGCAATACAGGGTCCCAAAATTCATCGAGGCGCTCCTCCACGCAATCAAGCGAAGAGCTTTGATTAACCTCAACCATGCGAGTAAGACTTTCCGCACGCTCTATGTAGCGGCTCATCCAGTAAAAATTATCTGCGACTCGGGACAACATAGTCTCAACTTTTTAAAACCCAGGTATCCTTACTTCCTCCACCTTGGGAGGAATTTACCACTAAAGAGTCTTTTTTTAAGGCGACCCGGGTTAATCCGCCGGGAACGACTTCCAAATCACTTCCGTATAGTATAAAAGGTCGTAGATCAATATGGCGACCCGCCAATTCATCATTACAAAAAGTGGGATGCCTTGAAAGAGAGATTATTGGTTGTGCAATGTATTCTCGGGGGTTTTCATTAATTCTCTTTTTAAATTCGTTACACTCGGCCTTTGTAGACTCGCTTCCAATGAGCATCCCGTAACCCCCCGATTCGTTGGCTGGTTTGACTACTAAGTTAGCCAGATTCTCTAAAACGAATTTCCGGTCCTCGTCACGCCAGCACAAATAAGTAGGAACACTCTGAAGAATGGGATCCTGTCCTAAATAAAACCTAATCATATCAGGTACATACGCATAAGTTACTTTATCATCAGCCAAACCAGTACCCACTCCGTTTGCCAAGGCAACATTCCCTTTTAAATATGAATCCATAAGTCCGGGAACACCAAGAACCGAGTCCTTGCGAAAAAAAGACGGGTCAATGAAATCGTCGTCTAATCTACGGTAAATCACATCAACCTGGACTAAGCCCTGAGTCGTTCTCATATAAACAAAACCGTCAATCGCGATAAGATCACGCCCCTCAACAATTTCAATTCCCATCTGTCGGGCCAAAAAGGTATGTTCAAAATATGCACTATTGTAAACCCCTGGCGTCAATAATACGCAGACTGGTTTTTGGGATTGGCGCGGCGATAAATATTCCAAAGTTTTTAAAAGTAATTCTGGGTAAGCCTCAACCGAACGAACACCCATCGATTGATAAGTCCGTGGAAAAGCCCTCTTCATAATATCTCGGTTTTCTAAGACATAAGATACGCCTGAAGGACAACGTCCATTATCTTCAAGGACCATATAAGTACCTTTTTCATCACGAATGAGATCACTTCCGCAAACATGAATATAAATGTCTTTGGGCACATGAAAACCAATGATTTCTTTTCTAAAATAGGGACAAGTCTCCACGATTTCTCTTGGGATTACTCCTTCCTGAAGAATTCGGCCTTGATGGTAAATGTCATTAAGAAATAAATTAAGGGCCAATATTCTTTGCTTAAGTCCTCTCTCAATTACCGACCATTCATTTCCTGGAATTACCCTTGGAATTAAATCAAATGGGAAAATTCGCTCTGCTCCCTCCGAATCACCATACACAGTGAATGTGACTCCGTGCTCGAGAAAAGAACTCACTGCCTGAGATCTTTTTTCCTCATACTCGAGGGGATTCAATGCGGAAATTCTTTCCAGGATTTTTTGATAATGTGGTCTGATTAACCGATCATCACCTCGGTCAAACATTTCATCAAAAAAAGCACCGGTTTCATATCTTGAAAAAACATTAGTTTTCATGGAAAAGGTTTATAGATCAATTAGTCTGCACATTTTGTGCCATAAAGGCTGTAAGAGCTTAAAATTGACTGAATTTCACATGTATCTTTTTATTTTTTGTCTAAAATCCCTAATCTTTCGGCCGAAAAAAGAAACTGCTGGGCTAACCCAGCAGATTTGCCAAAGTGAATTCTGGCAAAGTGAATCTTGTTGTCACTTTTCCATCCCTTGAGAGCATATCTTTTTTCTAGACTCTTCTCAATCCAGGTATCCATTGGGAATGCTTCCAAAAAGTTACCCCCGAATAATAGAACACAATCCGCTATTTTCTCTCCCACTCCCGGTAACCGAAGAAGTTCTTTTTTCGCATCGCGGTATGGAAGATCTCCGATACCCTCTAACCCGTTATCTTGGTTTGCAATCAGCCTTGCAGTTTGGGCGACATATTTGGCACGATATCCGAGTTTTAGGGACCGCAGTTCTGCCTCCGATACTTGTGCCAATCTTTCCCATCCCGGAAACGAATATATTTCGGGTGCAATTTCTTTTCCATACTTTTTACATACTGCATCTCCTATTGATTGAATTTGCGGTATACTTTTAGCAGAGCTAAGAAGAAAATAAAACAATGTCTGATCTAGGGGTTGTCTAAGAATTCTCAGTCCCCTCAGTTTAGAAATACATTTTCGCAACACTGGATCGGACCTCCACGGCAATTCATCGATTGCATTTTGGTACCCTTGATCCAAGAAAAAATATTTTTCAACTTGCAGACTTTTTAATTTTTGGATTCGAACCTTACGCCATTGAACGAGATTTTTCTCCCACCTGCATTCCAGGGCAACATCGCCTATTTTTCCTCTCCAATGATAATCCGATAGTGATTTCCAGTCAAAAGATTGGCCACCCTGTAAAGTTTCCCTGAGGCTTACATGTGAAAAATGGTGGCTTTTTCCAAATGTACGCCAGGGACCCCAAAGATTTTCTTTATTCAAGTTATTTCTGGTGAGCCCACAAAGAGCTTTGAT
>MDTB01051962.1_pt1 | contig 29672 bp, 21 predicted proteins | sample 811161 | NCBI WGS metagenome assembly MDTB01 (sample SAMN05326650, study PRJNA326480) | marine metagenome | isolation source: seawater | place: Mediterranean Sea | collected 2009 | reverse complement strand
TTTTATTTGTAAGTCTTGATAATTACTTGGAAAGTATTTTCCGCTTAGCATAACTCTTCCGTTATCGAAATCAAGCATCAAGCCACTTTCACCCCTAAGGCAAAACTCATACCCATTTCCAGTATCTATATATGCCCCGCTTGGTATGTATGCATTTTCTACATCATCATCATATACCCATTGTTTATATTCAGATGCATAAGATATAAATCCATTCTCATCTTCAGGGTATCTCGGTATTCTTTCATCTTCTTGGTAGTATAAATTTCCTTCTTTATTTTCAAATGCTTCAGCATTTTTACAAAGATGATGATCTAGCCACAGCGCGAAGCTGGTTGTTGCTTCATGTTGGAATTGTGGTTTCATTAAAACCTACCTCCTTTTATTAAATCAATAAATTTTTTATTCCAATCATTTATAAACCCACTAATATATTGTGTGTTTGAAAACCTTGCTTTTCTTATTTGGTTTTTTGACTGCACTCCCCCACCAGACCTACTTGATTGCATACTTTTTCCTTCTCCAGTCAGAAACATTCCAAGCCCAGAAAGACCAACTTCCATTCTCTTTGCCCAGCTTATTCCAGGAGCCCAAGGCAATGGAGTTACTTCAAAAATTTGTTCTGCAGTTGGTATATTAATTGATATTTTAAGTTTTCCCGATGCATCCATTCTTCCAAATTTACAATTAGATTTATAAAGTAGATTTAATATAGGTGCTATTGGGTCGTCGCCCCTTTCAAATCCTATAAAAGAAAAAAGATCTCCATATCCGCCAAGAGTTCCACTTATATTAGATGACCCTGGCCCCGCCATAATTTCTTTTGTTATTGGAAGGTTTAAGAAATCTACAACCATTTGTTTTTTCATTTTATCAAATTTAGTCTTCACTAATTCTCCACTTGTAGTTTTTACATTTCTTTCAAAATTTGCCGCAGAATTCTTTCTCCTCATTGACTCAACTAGTTGTCTGTTGAAAGCCGCTCCATTTATAGAAAATCTTACATTCATATTAATCTGCAGGCCTGAGATAATAAGTAAAGTAATTTGGACTAAATAATCCATGTTTCTTTACATCTGTAACACTAAAGAAAAGCCGGCCATCTATTTCTACTCTTTTTGCATCTTTAAAATAATCATGCCCTTCTTTGTCTAATTTAATTCTTACTTCTCCTATTGCTTGTGATACTTTAATTTGAGAATCAACCTCTGCATCTAAATTAATTTCAGTTTGTTTGTCCATGTATGATATTCTAGCCATAATGTTTTTAAACTGACTTTTTCTAATTGTTTGCTTTACTCCCTTTACATTATTATATAAATAATTAAAATTTGGATCCGTACTAACTATAACCTTCAAAGATTCTTTATATACGAAAATTGATCTAGCAAAAGTATCGTGCATATTTTGCATAACACTCTCAAATTGTTTCTTTTGATTAGAATTTAAATAAGAAGGCATAAATATATTATACACTTTACTTGAAAAAAAAATCTTTTTCTCTTATAATAATATAAGGTATAAGGTAAAATGAAGGAAGCTAGAGACATGTTGTCCGATGAATACGGGCGATCAGTTAGAGATTTATTTAAATCTTTTCTAATATTAATAGAAGATTTAAACCAAGATCATAGTGTAAATTTCTCTAAGTTAAAATCAGCACTACCTGAAGAATATCGCCCTATAATAGATCAAGCTGATTACTTTGATGAAAAAAAATTAAAGTACCTTAGAAAAAAAGTACTAGATATGGGTAATGAAAATTTAAGAAATGTTGAAAATAACTATTCTAAATATATAATATCTTTTGATTTTAAATAAATAATAACTATGGCTAAGAAAACTATATATGATTTCGAGGTTCTTCTTGAGGAAGAAACTGAAGAGACTCAAACCAAGCATGTCAAAAATAAAGAGACAGGTGATACTGAAGAAGTTTCTACAAAAAAGAAAGTAAAGAAAGAAATACCCTACGGTATTGTTATCTACGAACCATCTAGACGACAGGTGGAAGAAGCTGACATGGAATTTAGTGTTGAAATGAGTAAATGCATTAAGCGCGGAATATTAACTAAGGCAATGTTGGCCAAGAAGTACAGTGACAGCGGAGGCCTCCTAACAGAAGAAGACTCCAGGAAACTAGTTAGATCGTATGCAGAACTAGGAGAAGTTCAGAAGGACTTATCAAGATTGATAAGCAAGAAGAAAAAGACTGCAGAAGAAAAAAGCAAAGAAGATGAGCTTACTGAAAAATTTGCAGAAATAAGAAGAGGCATTGTTGACCTTGAAACAGCATACCAAAGTGTGTTCAATCATACTGCTGATACTAAAGCTCAAAACAAAACCATTCTTTGGTACATTATTAACCTTTGTAGCCTTAAAACTCCTGCGGGTCAGGAATCCCCTCTTTTCCCCGGAGAAGATCAAGAAGAAAAAGAAGAGTCTTACTATAAAAAAGATGAAGAAGGTGATGCCATATATGATCTTGCTAGAGAAAAGATAATGGCTTTTATTAGTTTTTGGTATTTTAGCCAGAATCCAACTAAAGAAGATTTTGAATCTCTTGAAAAAGACATGGAATCTGGTGCGATATGATAAGTGGACCAAAAAGATTACAGAAGAATTTATACAGAAATTGTTGACGGTTGCTCTACTTCATTTATTGGGCAAAAAAGAATATTTATAAAACATCAATCAGTTTCTGACGTCGTAGATTATGAGATAATATACGATAAATATTATTCGTATGCAACAGAAAGAGGTCTTCTTAATGAGGAAGAATTGTTAGAAAATCTAAATAAAGATAAAATTTGGACAGAAGAAGATGAGTCTGAAATTAAAAATCAAGAATTCTTTTTAGACAACTTAAGGAAGAGCAAGAGCAACCTATACCTTCAGGCTGCTATTGATAAAGCCAACGAGCAAGAGAGAGAAGCCGAGCAGAAACTTTCTCAAATGAGAAATAAAAAGGAAGCACTCTTGGCTAACAGTACTGAAAATTATGCCCAGAACAGGGCTAATGATTATTTTGTAAGTCGATCTTTCTTTAAAGATGTTAATCGAAAAGAACATTTATATACTGAAGAAGAATTCGAGTTTCTTGATATATCAGAAATAAAAAAAGTTATAAGTTGCTATAATGATTTTTCAGATAAATTTTCTGAAAGTTCTATACAAAATTTAGTTCTTCAAGATTTTTTTAAAATATATTATTCTTTTTCTGAACAGTCTATGGATTTTTTTGGTAAGCCTGTCGTATCTTTGACTAACTTTCAACTTAATTTAATATTATATACTAGAGTATTTAAAAATATTTTTGATCACCATCAAGATATACCAGATCAAATAAAAAAAGACCCTAAACTATTATTAGATTTTGCATCAAGCAGTGAATCCAGAGAGAAGGCAAAAGAAAGAATAACCAAAGCTGGAGACGGTGGAGCCGGTGTAATTGGTGCCACAAAACAAGACCTAGATAATCTTGGAATTGACAGGCCCGAAGCTTCTTCCAGAAATTTACACGAAGAAGCTAAAAAGAAAGGCGGAAGTTTATCTATGAAAGATTTAATGGATATGGGTGGATATTAATATTTTCGTGTAATATATATTCGTATGTTAACTCCAATTAAAATAACAGAGCTAGATGCTGGATCAGCGGCAGATTTAGTTGGCACTAATATTCTTGCTGCAACAACCGACTACAGTGCCTTAGCCACAGAAGATACTTTAAAATTTACATTTGATCAAGTCGTTCAAGAAGGCATAAAGTCAATCACAACTTTAAGCCATTTACAGTATTTAAATGTCGCTCAATCTATAACAGTAAGTGGGCGTGAAGTTTTAAGAGGCATACTTGTAGAGAGTCAAAAAACTGAAGGCAGCGAAGCATCTGTTACTGCTAGAAATTTTGAAGGAATAACAAGGTTGAGTTTTGTTTTTCCCGAAGGTCAGCCAGGCGAACAGGGAGAGACCGGCCCTTCAGGGGATATAGGCATTACCGGACCAGCTAGCACTGTTGAAGGCCCAACTGGTCAACCAGGAGATACCGGCCCAAAAGGGGACACTGGGCCTACTGGAGCAGACAGTACAGTGGAAGGTCCAACCGGAGAAACAGGAGCTAGTGGCGTAGGATCAACTATCACTATTTCAGCAGTAGCAACAGGCAACCCAGATGATGATGCCCAGGTAAATAATGTAGGTACTGATACAAATGTTCAGTTACAATTTGTTATCCCAAAAGGAAAACAGGGAGACCCAGGCACGAATGCCCTTACTCCAACATTTAGTTACGATTCAGGAAGTAAAACTTTAACCATTACTAATGCATAATGGCTAATGCAGGATACAGCGGGTCGGGTCCTTTTGTGATTAATGGTCAAAGTATTGACATTACTGATTTTTTAGATAATCCCGATAGTGGTTTCCGCAATGACGATGTATCCCCTGTAAATCAAACCTATTCAACAAAAGCTATCTTGGTTGATCCAGGAGGACAGCTATCTGGTGGCATACTTGCTAAGCCCGATAGTCCCACTACCATACCGGTACCTTCTGGCTTTGTTCTTTTTAGGGATGTTGCCAGCGGAAAGCTCCAAGACCTTCCTGTAATGAAGGAATTTCCGTATTTTAGTTTTAGACATAGAGTCGGAGCCGCAGGTCTTGTGGGCTCACCATCGGACGACGCAACTTCGATTACTGGGTTTGAATTAGCAAAATCCGAAATCAATACAGAACATTACAATAACGAATTTTTTCATTGGGATGGAAGTGGTACTGGTACATCTTCAGACCAATACAGCATAAGCAAAGAAGACATAGACAACTTTATTTATTCTGATTATTGGGACGACGTTACCGAACTCCATAAGGCTAGCTCTCACGATACGCCAACACTTCAATTATTAGGAATTTCAGATATCGCTCTTAATGATAATGCTCCTGATGGAGGAAGAATTGTAAGACTTGGAATACAAGATATTATTGCCATAGGATTAATAAATTACAATAGCTGGGTAAGTATACCAGGAATGACCATTACTCCTGCAGAAGCAACATTTGAGCAGGATGGAGATGGAAAATGGTCAATGCCGGATGCTGGAGATCAAGAAGGAATACACGAACTCGGAGGTCTTTGGGTTGGTCCAAATCATGTTCTTACAAATTTAACTATAGGCAATGTTGAATTTACAGACAATATTGATGAAGCTGAAATAACAGTAAGCATAGGTCCAGAAGACGGTTTTTACCTTGGAGATTGTGCGGTTAATTTTACATTACCAATGGGCGAAAAAGGCCCTAAAGGAGATTCTGGAAGATCTGGCGCTATGGGTCCAAGAGGATTTGCTCCTGACTTTACAATAGGAAATGTTACTGCCGCAGTTGATACAGCGGCAGCAGTTATCACCAGTAATCAAGCGGATCCAGATTCAGCACCACTGACTTGGACTCTTGATCTCACACTTCCTCGAGGACCAAAAGGAGAAGACAGCACAGAGCCTGGCCCCAAAGGGCAAAGCGGTATTGACGGATCTGATGGTGCCCATGGAACAGTGTCTCATTTATTTAGTGTACTAGACGGAATAGATACTGTTGGCGGGCAAGGTCCACGAGGATTTACCGGAGACGAAGGCCCACGAGGATTTACCGGAAATGACGGAGAGGATGCAGAAGGATTACCTGGGCCAAGAGGTCCATTAGGCCCGACAGGGAAAACTGGCAACGACGGAAAAGACAGTATAGTTGAAGGTCCACCAGGCCCAGAAGGACCACGAGGGCCAACAGGTAAATCAGGCCCATCAGGAAAAGATGGTGTTGATGGGGTTAGCAATAAACCAGGCCCAGAAGGTCCAGTAGGCCCACAAGGGCCAACAGGCCCATCTTCGTGGATTGTTGGACCGCCAGGCCCATCGGTTACAGGCCCCAGAGGTCATACAGGAGATACTGGCCCAAAAGGCGACAAGGGAAATACCGGCCCACCCAATCCACAACGAGGCCCCGAGGGACCAGAAGGTCCAGCCAGTGTAGTTCCAGGCCCAGCGGGGGAAACTCCAGAATATCATTACAATAACTTCAACAATACTTTGTATATTTTAAATGTCTAGTCAAACAACAGTTAGAGATCTTACGAACGATGAAAATCCTTCAATTGACGATTGCTTATTAGTATCTGATACTGATGCCGGAGCAACTAAAAAAGCTACTATCAAAAACATAGTCAAGACTTATAATTCAGACTTAATAAAACAAGCTAACGACCCAAGCAATGTAAGAAACGGCAAAGGACCACTAGCCGAAGTTACTTTCGACTCAGACGGCAATATGATTATAGGAGAGTCAGACCCTATTACCGCCGGAAATATAGAGTCATTAATTGATCCTGGTAGTGGTTTGGAAATTATCCAAGAATGTTACAATTCAGCAGGAGTAAGAGTTTCTTGCGACGGACCAGATGTAGCTTATATTCAGAAAAAAATAGCACTAGCAACTAGCGAAAGTGCCACTCTGATAAAAATTAGAGTCAATAAAGATGAAGGAAAGCAATATAGTTCCGACTCTATAGAAGATTGGAAATCAGTCACAGGAACAACTCTTAATACTAAATGCGAAAGATTAAGGGATGCATTTGCATGGGTCAAGGGAAACGTTAGCAGTACATCAATACATGTTCAGATTATAATAGAAACAGATACAGAAGAAGGTACTTGCTCTCAAGGCACATTTAAAATGAGTAGAAAAATAGGTCAGGTTGACATATGGGATGTAGGCTTACACGATGCAACATATGCACTCACAAGGAATAAAATAAATATAGATGCAGTGACAGATTCAAATTCTACTATACCTTTTTGGGTAGACCATGGCAGGATTGCTATTTTTGGTGTTCATTTTATATTTAATGTTACCTCTTCTGGAGTTCATAAAATTATGAGGTTTGAAAACATCAATGCCGACATGCTATCCTGTAAAGTTACGGTTAATTCTACTCATAAAGTTGATGGTGTTATAGAAGTAATATCGGGCTGCAAACTTCACATTAGAGGTCATTCCAGAAGTGGCCTTGCATATTCTAAGGATCCACACAGTGTTGGTATTGATGAAGTTGCCCTTGAGTTAGATCTTGGCGGAATGGATGTCAAGTGTCCTAGTGTTTTTAATGCAAGGAGAGGGTCTAGGTTTGAAATCATTGAGTATGCACCATGGAACTTTAACCCCCCAACTCATACAACAAATACTATTCACTTTACAAGTGATGCTAGTTTTGACAATCTTATCGATATACGAGAAAGTTCTCAGTTTGAGTCAAATACAACTTTTACTAGAAACTCAAGTGCCACAATAAGCATTGATCGAACTTTTTATGCATTTGGCTTCAACAGTATTATTGTTTCTGATCATAAAAATGATATTGGGACAGATATAACTCCAAATTATCCAGGCACTATAAAATTTCATGCCAATAGTGAGGAAAAAGTTGATTACAGATTAGGTGGATCATTTTATAATAAAAACTCTTTGCCAACAAGACAGGATTACAGATAATTATGTCAACGAACCCAACATACAAAAAGATAAGAGATCTTAATCCAAAAGAAACTCCTGACAGTGGTGACGAATTGGCTGTGTCAGATAAAGATACTCTTTCTACTAATAGAATATCTATTAATAATTTAGTTAAGGCTGCTTTTTCTCATAATAATAGTGTTTTTGAAACTGATGCAAATGGTAATTTAACATTAAAACTAGGAGCTATTGATGGCTCTAAAATCACACCAGGCACAATTGAATCTCAACAATTGGCCCCTGGTTCTATTACAGGAGACATTATTGCCCCCGAAGCTATACAGCAGCATTTGACTTCTAATAAAACATCAAATCCTACACTTGCTGACAATACTGGCGTAGTTAGAAATATAGGTGAGAGTTATTATGGAGTCATTACTTTGCTTGTAAATAGTAGGACAGACGGAATAGCATACTCCAATGACCATGTTGACGGCCCTAACCCAAGAGAATTTGATGGCTCAAATATTGATAATGATATTATAAATATTCCCGATCATGGTCTTTTTCAAGGATCAAAAATTTCAATATCTAGTTCTGGTTCTTCATCTTTTCCTGAGTCTAGTCCGATATTAGAACGTCAAGATCTTTATGTTCTTATAATTAATGAGAATAGTTTTGCGGTAGCATCTAGTCCAACAGGCAGTTCAATTAATCTTGGCCCAGGGTGGACTGGTAAGTTTTATTTAAACAGAGAAGTTGTAGTTTCTATGGATATAAGTGATTGGGTTACAACAAATCCTGGGCCAGCATATGCCCCTACTATAAATTATAATTTTTCTACCATGCAAGCTGCTTATTCTTGGTGTGCTAGAAATGCCGATGTTACTTATATAAATTTTTGTTTTGCACATCATAGCAATAAGTTTGCAAATTGGAATGCCCCTGGTTCAGGATATAGCCGAATGGATGTTGATGGGCAATTTAATAGACCAAAGGTTATGCGTTTTTATGGAAACAGAAATGATGGCTTAGACAAGCGTGACACCTGGATATCTTCCGGGAATGCCACAACTAAATCTAATTACCATGCATATAACAGATGTGTCCTTAAAGTTTATTGCAATTCGGATAGGAATAGTATTCCTATTTGGGTAAGAGGAACAAGTAGATTTAGTGTACATTCAATTTGGTTTGAATTTGACTACCAGGGAACACCAAGATTAAATAATCTTTTTAATATAGGCGGATCGATTAGTTCTTGGCATAATTCTAGTTGTGATGTAGTTAATACTGGTGCGGGAGACCCATCTCTTTATGATGGACCTCCCAGATCAGATGGCTCTGTTTTGGTTTTTAACTCAGGAGAAGGTAATACTTTATTTATGCACGAAGGAGCTTGCTACTTTGGCGGACTGGGAAGTCACAATTTCATTATTGTAAGTCTTCATAGCCATACTAATGTTGGTGCTCCGAATCATGATCTTTATATAACGACAGAAAGTACTTCTGGAAACTTTGCAAAAAGAAAATATAACGCTAATCAAGTTACATCAATTTATATTGGTCATTTTATCGACAATTCAACCGGACTAGCTACGGGCGGTGGAAGCCAGCTACTTAATGAAAATAGTAATGCTTTTTAATTATGAGCTTTAAACCATTACACGAGATAGATTCTGGCACAGTAACGATTAGTAGTTTTGTGCCAATGTCTGACGGTACTAGTGTTGAAAAATGCACAACAAAGCAATTAATATCTGCAGGCCTTGGAAATGGTTCTGATATACAATTTTCAGCAAATAATTTACTAGTTATTAAAGATGGCTCCATAGACTCAGGGAAACTAACTGCAAATGCTGTAACTGCAGATAAAATAGCAGACGGTGAAATAGATTTATCTAAACTAAAGTCTTCAGGAGAGAGATCAATTCCCATAAATCTTTTAAAAAGAAAAACTGTATGTGTTCATGTAGGCAATTATTATAGAAATGGCAGTAGAATAACCGCAGATGATTCATACAACTATGATAGTTCTTTTGGAGGTTTTTACGGAGAGAGAACAGGTCATGTGGTTAATCAAAATGACCCAGATAGTTTGAATTACGTTTGGGCTGGAACTTTTCAGGATTCTACAGAACTTCACATAGAACAATCATTTGCAACTTTATCTGCCGCCGCTAGATTTTTATTATATAATTACGGTCCAAATTTGAATGCTATATTTTTAATTCATGGACATGTTTGTGCGATAGGAGAGTATGATCTTGATGGTAGAAAAAATATATCTAGAGTTAATACTTGGGAGTCTTTCTCTAACATTGCAATACTCTCTGGATCTACCCCTAATTATACCGCCAGTGATGCCCATACAATTAACTATATGGATGATCAAGCTACTCTAGCGAGAATTGATTGGGATCATGATATCAAATCGTCCGCTTCAGATGCCTTAAAAGAATTAGCTTTTAATTTTAATGGCCCTAACGTTATGATCTCAGGTGTTAACATTGTATTCCATTCTGATAGCAATTTTAGTTCTGTATATAATAAATTTACAGGTGGCGAACACCATATTAATGGAGTAAGAATTTCAGCATCTAATGATATAGATCATTTAGTTCCTTATTACATAGAAAGATCTGCTAATATGTTTTTCGGAAAAGATGGACTAGATGATATATCAAATGAATTTTATTTTCAAGAAAACGGAAGATTGTTTATTGCGAAAGACAACAGTAATATATATTATGGTGTAGATTCTAATAATAATGATATTTTACTAGAAGCATATAAAACCGGGGCTGAAATTAAATTTATAAGCTTGGAGCTAGCATCAACCCTTCAGATGGGTTCCAGTTTAAATGATTTTGAATTTAAAATAAAAAATGATTCAAATTTATCTGATAGTGTAAGTCCAATTTATTTTAATAATGGAAACAATACTATAATTAATCATTTTTCAGCATCGACTTATCTGCTTGGCGGGTATGTGCTGTTTGAAAATGGGTCATCTACTGACAAAGAATACGACAATAGCACTGGTTCAATAGGATTCCCTCCTTCTAGAAAAAATTATACCACTCTTCCCGCAACTAGCTTACTAAAAAGACATACTGGTACCAAGCATGAATCATCTACTAAAGCTAGCTTATTTCCTGCAGTTTTAGCAGGCAATTCAAACCCTAAATCTGCTCCCGGGGCAAGGTCCGCAAATCCTTATAGTGATCAATGATTAATGCCGGTCTCTACTGAAACTGGAAAAGATTCTGATATGACTTGCCTTGGCTCAGCCCCGTACATGTTATATTTATAAACCAGTGCTTCTAATTCTTCAGCTAAATCCTTAGCCATATCTTTAAATCCTTTTTCTGTGCTAAGCCTAGAAGAAGCGCTTGATGCAGAGATTGCGGCACTTCTTCTAATCGTGGTATCGCCCTCCCTTAATTCTACCCAGTCTGAACCTGCCGTATGGGACTCTGAGGATGATTCTGCTGTAGAATCCATGTATAACCCTCTTAAGACTTTCTGGGATTGTTTTCTGCACCAATCTCGCATATATATATTTCTCAATATAGCAGACTCTTCATTTTGGAGCCTTGGATCAACTTCTCCGTCATCTCCAGTAAAATGAAAAGATTGATTAATTAAAGTATTTAGCTCTCCAATTTTTCCGCTTAATGAACCTGATACAGTGAGTATTTCAGCCTCTCTTTCAGTCTCACCAGTTATGAAGCTAAAGTCATACTCAAGCATTCCGCTTGCTATGAGACCAACTTGGTTCATTTTAGAAATTTTCCTGCATCAATTTAAGTATTGACTTTCCTTTTTCAGAATTAGGATCTACAATTGGTTTAGTCATTTGTACATTTGGCCCAGGCCTCTTTGTTCTGCCAAAAGCTTTTCTTAACTTATTTTTTAATGTAGGTTTTGTTCCTGAAGGAAAAATTCCAGCTTTTACAGCCATCTCTTGTAGTTGAGTTAATTGAGAGTTCTCAATCAAATTTTCAAATTCACTTTCAGTTCTTACTCCAAAAGAGTTTTCTACAGGAATTTCTGTAAGTCTTCTTATCTTTTCAATTTCTTCAAATTCAGACTGGTTTAATTTACCATGAGTAAATTCGATTTCTGGTTCTTGTTTCTTTTCTACTTTTTTAGCAGTAGTTTTTTTAGTTGATTTTTTTCTAGGCATAATAGATCCTTTTTTAGGTGTTACACAAGTATTATAATGGTTAGAAGCAAAAAAATCCACCCGTAGGTGGATTTTTTTATAAAACCTCTCTTTTAGAAAAGATTATGCTCGTACCGTGATACCAGATAGTACACGATTGTCAAGGATCATACGACCCTCTTCAAGCGCACCGTAGTATCCAATCTTTTGCTGACGAACACTGTATTGATCGTCGGCAAGAAGGGACATTTCAGTTCCGTTCTCAGCATCAAGAGCAACTGCACGGAAAAGCGAGTCACGAGTGTTGTCAAGACCGATAGCAATATCGTTAACGTCACCAACATGGTCCACAGCAGTTCCACTAGGTCCGGTAGCTCCAAGGTTTGATCCGGTGGCTCCGGTTCCGGCAGGGCCGGATGGATCCTTAAGATCTTTGTAGAGCTGAGTGAATTTTTCACCATTAGGTCCAAGCTCAAGAGTTTCCATGATAGAGATACCAAAGAACTCAGGAATTCCAGCATTGTTGTAAATGCTTGTGCGCATTTCGTCTGTCAACGGATACTCAGTTTTGTTGCCTGCAAAGATTGGGTTGTAAGCGAACTGACGAAGACCATGAACCATTTCTGGAGACATGATAAGATCAGTGATACCTTTTGGACGATTTTCAGGTGTTCCACCAGTCCAAGCAGTGTTGATCCTCTTGGCATTAGTAAGAAGCCTGTTGAAGTCTTCAAGGTGAATTGCTTTACCTTCTGTGCTGGTTGATTGATCAGCATGAATGACATGGCTAATGCCATTTGTTTCAGCCTCAGCCAAAGTACCCATGATAAGGTTACCCGAAGTTGTTTCCATGCGAAGCATGATTTCCTGGGCGATACGTGTAAATGATTTACTTATTACATCCATACGCGACTTAGCGGCATAACGTTTTTCGAAATCAACAGCACTGTCGAGTCGATAAGTCGTGAATTTCATTTCAGCGGTTGTAGGAGTAACCGTATTGGTTGGCAAACCACCAGGAACTGAGGTGGAGTAAACCTTTACGTAATCCGGAGCCGTAATGTCGTAGTACAGATCAAGTGGAATACTTGGGCTGTCAAACGAGTTGAATGAAAAAGATTTAAATAAGTTACTGAGCGTAGGAGCTTGGTTAATTACTTCGCACAATACAGGTCCGATAAAATCGGCCAATGCCATTTGTGCTTCGTATGCAACGTCCCGATTCTTCGAAGCCATTGCTTTTACAAGTTCTACTTGCTCGTCTGTTCTTTTAAGTGTGATATTCATTGTGATGATTTCCTCTGTTTAAAATTAAAGTCCGAGCTTGATTACTGCATAATCTCCAGTACTACCACTCCCCGCAAAATAGTCAGGGTTGGTTCCAACAGCATTGCGATCTCCAAGACCAACAAGGATGCCTACTTGCAGTGCGCCGCTGCTGGCAGTCGTAAATTTTCCATTATCAGTCGCATAAAGTTTTGCACCTGGATCAGCACTAAGCACACTATTATCAAGTCCAGCACTACTAACGGTAATCAAACCACGTGTCAAGATTGGAACTGCTTGCCCGGGAAAAACGGCATTAAGCTCAAGAGCTTTTTGAGGATAATAGAGAAGCTTTTCTCCATTTTCATCATGCGTTAAAGTTTGTCTCAGAGTAACTCCAAAAGGTGCCGCCTTAACACATTGCTTAAATGTTGGTGTTGCTTTTGGGTACTGATTTCTTCCGATATGAGGATAAGCAGTTTTACCCAAATATCCATCTGTTCCGTACTCGACGGGCTCTTTCGTAAAGTCAGCTGAATCAATAGATACGATTAATCCGTTATCATGTTGCCCGTTTCGCTCTGGAGCGGAAACTCCGTCCGCTTCATTAGTAGGGATATCCTTTATGATTGCATCGCCTGCACGAAACAAATTGATAACATCATGCTCGTTATATTGTCTGAATGGTAATAGTCTAATAGCCATTTTTAGTTCCTTATTTAGTATTTGATTTCGATATTCTCTTTTGAGAAAGCTTTTGCGAACTTTTCCTTTAAGGAAAGTTCTTCTTCAGTAGAAGCACCGTTGTTATTAGCTACGGTAGATTCTTCTGCTTCTGCATCTTCAATAATCTCAGTAGCTTCTTGTTCAGAAACAACTGCCTTTGACTCTTCTCCTGAAAGTTGCGCAAGTTTCTTTTGTACGCCAGCTTCGATTTGCTCAGCGACAAGTTTTTCTTGCTCTTCTTTGAAGGTCTTGGTTTTGTGATGCCACATAGTTGAAAGTTTTGTCTTATACTCAGTATATGCTTCTTCTGAAGCTTCAACAGATTTAAGTTCTTCTGCGATAATTACGCGATCAGCTTCTTCAAGAGAAAATGATTCGTCAATATCGCTCATTCTATTATTAAATAGTTCAAGCGCTCTTTGAGCAGAAACTTCATTTTTAAGTTCTTCCAATTCAGATTGAGTAGAAGAAAAATCTTTTTGAAGACTTTCGATTTCTTCTTGAGCTTTTTCAGCTGCTTCAACCAAATCGGTTTTTTCGTTAACAAGTGCTTCCTTTTCTTCTTTCCACTGATCGTTCTTTTCTACGATAGCTTCATGGAAGATCTTGGTGATGTTAGCAACTGCTTCTTCAGAAAGCTTCTTTGAGGCGGCGCTTGTTTCAAGCACTTCTTTGAATTGATTTAGAATTTCTTGTTCCATAATTTTATTCAGGTTAGGTCTGTTGTTATAATTTACATCATCTTTTAATGATTGGGAAATTTTTTGTTTATTAGTTTTCTCCAGGTCTTCGTCAGATTTAGAAACGAGCCCCTCTACTGCTGCTGCGGGATTGGATGTAAAGCCTATTCCAATGGGGTAAATTGTGCCCTTAATTAATCTGTAAACTTTTTCTCCATTTTCTGTTGTGCCGTTTCCTCCGTAACAAGTTAGAAATGTTTTTAGGTCTTCTTTCTCTTCAGTACTAGCAATTCTGCAATTCTTTAATCTTTCATCGCCTACCGCTATGTCATAGTCATTGAACCCTATCTCCCAGCTGGCGGAAACTTTATGATAAAATTCACTTTCTTGATCCATGGATGCTTCAATTAATTGCGCGAATTCTTTATTTACTGATTTATATATAACTGCAGATAATGCGATATTAAAAGGCTTAGCTTCTCCATCAGCTTGAGATTCCATTAGTTCATTGCCACCAAAAGTAGATAGCCCTGCATTTACAACATGCCCGACTACTTTATCTCTTTGATGTTCAATATTTGTAGGCTTATGTATGAATTGATCTTTAATCTCTAATGCGGTCTTTCCATCTATGCCGTCGCCATTCTTATTAAACATGTTAGCTACAGCAGCATTAAATGCGACACCGATCAAGTCAATATTTTTATCAAAGTCAATATCTGGGATTAATCCTTCTAATTCTTTTAAGGAAGCAAAGGACTCCATATTTACTTCACTAAGGTCAATTAGTGAAAGGTCACTAGAGAAGCTGGTCGTATACTTATATTCTTTATCGCTCATAAAAAGTTCTACTATGTAAATACACTATATAATTATTATTTCGAAATTTTATCACTATGATATAATAACGCTGAAGGGTACTGTTCTAAACCATATTCTTCAGATAAATCTAAAACTTCAGGCATTATGTTAAGTTTTTCTATTTTATTTATGTCCTTGACACATGCCTCTATAGTTTCAACCCACTGATCTGCAGGACTCGAGAGAACTACACTTTCAACCAAACTGTTTACCAGCTCTTTGTGTGCAGCCGACATTCTTTTCTTATTATGATGTTTCTTTACAATTTTTTGCGCATCTTCTCTTAGTTGTTCGGTTGCATATATAACTTCTTGTATTTCTTTCCTGCTATAAAGTTCTTCTTTAGCTGTTATATTCGTATTAGTTTTCGTACCAGCTGGCCTGCCTTGTTCGCTTGGAACTTTTGGTGCTGCTGGCTGTTTTTTCTGAACTTCTATATTTTGCTCAATTTGATCTAGTTGTGCATCATGTTGCTCTTCTTTCATCTGCTGGTCTTCTTCAGCTAATATAGGCTGTGCCGCAGCAAGAGGTGTATAGTGCCCTTGCTTTCTTTCCTCTACAAATTTTTCTTGTGCTTCGTAAAGTTCCTCTGGGTTTGGGTATATGCCTTTCTTTATTGCAGTCATGCCTTGCTCTGGAGTAATGATACCCATTTCGATTAATCTAGATGCAACCCTTTGAAGCTGAACTTCATCTTTTATGTCTATCTCTACAAATTTTGCAGTAGGATAATTTTTTAAGCCTACAGATCTGCATACTTGTTTTATCTGTGGTTGCAAGAAGTCGTTAATAAAAGAATTTCTTGCCTCTTTTAATCTTTCTAAAAATATTTGAGCTTTAACTTGTGTGCTTGAATAGTTTTCTTTTCCAACAATAATATTTTGTAGACCGTCCCTAATATCTTCATTTACTATTTGATACTTATTAGGTCCAAGAACTTTATTTAGATCAGGAATAATAAAGTCAGCTTTAGTTGTATAGTCTGCAATTAATGCTCTTCCAACACTTTCATTCATGAAAAGTTGCTGCATGGCTTTTAAATTATTAGGATTAATACCTCCCTTGTCTGGCTCGTTCCCCATAGTAATGAGGAGTATAACATTCTCCACGGTTCTACTTATGGCCTGGTCAACCTTCTTTAATTCCATTTTCCAATTAATGTCGTCTAGCACTGGAAAGCCAAAAGGTATAGCAAATGGTTCGTAGTCTTGCTTCTTATAAAAAGAATATAGAAGTTTGTCAGGATCTAAATCTACAGATACTCCATCTAGATTATAAGATGTCTTTCCTATTTTTTCTTTTACCTTGTCGGGCAATGCCTCGTATACTTCTTGATCGTATGTATTTTTAGGATTCTTTAATCTCTCTATATCGTACTCGCTAAGTATTTTCTTGTATGCACCATTCTTTTCGCTAAAAGTCGTAGCTCTTGTTGCTACAAAATCATAAGGGTTTAAGAAAATATATTTTAATGGTATTTTATTTTCTTCTGCTAGAGATACATCTGACCCATAAACCTGATTGAGCTTAACCATCTCTTGTGCAGAAAACTTTCCATCTATTTTATATATAAACACATTGCCGGATCTATAAAATTCTCTAAAGTACTGGTCTTTTATTTTCCAGGATTGAATTTTATCAAGCCACTTATATATAAAGTTCTTTGCTTTTTCAGATCCTCCTTCTAGAAAAATATCTGAATTTGCAAACTCAGACATTACATCTATAGCATTTCTGAATATGGGAATATTAGCATATGCTTTCTGGCATAGTAATATAGATTTTCTGGGGGTTATATATGAATCTTTATAAGAATAAGGTAAGTTGCAATCTTCTATATTTTTAAACTTTGTTGATTTTTTCTTATTAGGAGTTCTTTTGTAAACCCTCCCGTTCGATTCATTCTTTACGACTTGATCTACATTTCTTTCGTAAGAACCTTCTGCATAAAAGTTTTCTCCAGCGAGAATCGGCGATGTATCAACTGATGCAACTGATGTCAAATTTTCTATTGGTTGCTCAGGTTTTTTAAAATTATTCCAGTATTCAGACTTCTTTGTATATTTTCTAGGCATAGTATATTATACACTGAAAAGTCAAAAGTTAAACTTAAAGTTAACTTTTAACTATATCAATATTGGGGTGAATGTAGATTCTACTTGTTTTGCTGAAACATTAATCATATCGTAATAAGTTTTAATCATCCAGTTTCCTAGCACTAATGCCGAATAAGAGTCTTTTCTTGCTTTACCTGGCCCTGTCTGCCTTCTTAGGTTAAGTGGCAGCCCGAATGTCTGTGAACCCTGCGGACTTGATGTCACTTGTATTAATGCACATTGATTCTTTGTATAATTAATCATATCATACTGATGATCTAAAAAATCTATGATAGAGCTACTATTTCCCAGTAGCTCTTTTTGATTTGGCATAAACTTTATTGAATCTATAGGTATATTCTTTTTGATTTGCAAGTGATAATTTTTATCTAAAGGCCTTGCCCCAAACCATATTTTTTTGTGATCAAAGTTGGCCTGGAGAAGCTCGTTAGCTTTTCGTATCCAATCTGATGTGGGCTTTCTTAATACACATATAGTTTTACTTTCTATATTGTATTGGGACTTAGCTTCTCTTAATGCTTCTTGATAATTCTCTAAGTCATCAAAATTAGTAGTTATCTCTTTAATGTTTAACTTCGACTCATTAAATTGTTGACTAGCATTTGCCCCTTGTAAAAACTGAACACCTCCGCCATAGTCTCCAACTATAGCTACAATATTAAAATTAGTTAGTATGTAATGAAAATAATTTATATGATCATTCATTTTCAGTCCAGGCATAGCGTAACTATGTACCAGTGTCCCAGTTTTTGTTGTATCATTTAATTTAAATACATGAATTGCAAAATCGTCAGAACTTTCACTTTCTGCCCAACTAGGGTCAAATGCAAGGAGATATTTCGAGTCTCTGTCCCCTTTTATTTCTAGGCAAGGGTCTTCTCCGTCTTTGATAGTACAAGCCGCCATTGTTGATGTCTTGAAAAAGCCGGAACTGTCGTCTGTAAATATAGCATTAAACTCACGGTCAAACTGAGACTGGCTCATTGTTTGTTTTGATTGATTAATTAAATTTTGATCATAGAGAGCCTTTGGCGCGACATCATAGCTAAAGTGCATAATAATTCTATTAGCTTTGTCTTCTTTATGGTCTTTAGCGTTTAATATTAAATCCTCAAAAGTTTCATAAACTTTATATAAGTATTCAAACTTATAACTGGCTGATGAAAGTGCTATTAATTTATTAGCGGGCCATATTTGGCGATCTTCCTCCTTCATCTTACCTTTAGATATTAGCTCATCCTCAAGTTTTGCAACCCTCTCTCTTTCTGTTGGATTCTGCACGACAGAAAGGAAAGGAAGTATAACCTCATTATATATCTGCTCTGGCATCAATAGAAACTCATCAATAATAATTCTATGAAACCTAAAACCACGCAGCTTTGAACCGTCACCAAGAGGGAGGGCTATTATCTTTGACTCACCTATCTCTAGTGTCCATTGGTCGTTCTTCTTGGATTTCTTTGTTATGCATTGTGATAAAAATTGTGCCTCAGGCTTTCTTGCGATATCCTCAATTTTTTCGAATATCATCTTTGACTGTCTGAATGTGGCTGCTAGGATGCCTATCTGGACTCCTTGATTAAATATCGCATCTAGGAAAGCATATATAGCCGTGCTAAATGACTTAGACATACCACGGCTCCATATACCTAGAAAGTAGTCAGTTTCAAGCATTCCCTTGATTGCCATATGCTGAAACGGAAATAGGTCAACTCCCGATATCAGGTTAGTTGTAAAAGTAATATTATTCCTTAAGAATTTATAAAGTTCATACTTCGCATCTTTTTCCTCGAGGTAACCCTTTAACTCTAAAAGTTTTTCGTTATAATCTCCTTCCACATCTAGTGGATTTTGTGTTCCTATTTGCCAAGTCATAGTTTATCTATAAAGTATTGTAAGTCCGTGTCCCAATTTTTTTTACCTTGAGTTAATAATTTTGGAATTATTTTTTTAGATTGTTCTCTTCCACCGCTAAATACAAATTGGCAATTCCCCTTATAGTCATGAGTCATAAGCCTTACATTGTGCCATAAGTATGGTAGGTTTGCACTGTAAGAAGTTTTCTTATTGTTGTCTATAACTTCCTGCATCGTAGACTCTACGACTATAAATAAATAAGAATCGAAACTTTTCGCGCGATCCATTTCTCTTTTAAATCTATCAAATCCAGATGTCATAGTAGACTTAAAATCAGATTCACTCTTGCGGTCAACATATGTATAGTCGTAATGCTCTCCAGAGACAGCATAATCTCCAAAGTCTAATTTCATAGATGTAGTATTTTTAAACTTCAACGGTAATTGCTCTCTTGTGTCAACTAATATTCTAATGTCACTTAAGGCTGGATCTTCTTTAAAAAAATCTTTACTTAATCCTTTTGAATATAAAGGCTCATACCCGAGTTCTTTGCAGGCAGCAGAATAAGATCCAAAAAACTTTTTATACAAATCGATAGAAGGTAAATCATATGTTTTAATTTCTATGTGATTAGGGGCATGCTTTAATTTTTTATTTTCTATTCTATAATTTAATCTAGATAGAATATAGTTTTTTACTTCTTTCTCTGGTGCAGCCTCTGCCCATTTCTCGAGATTTTCATTGCTTATAAAATCAATATTAAAATAACTATCTGCATCATGAAAAGGCAACAGCTCTCCTGTTAACTTATCTTTTCTTTCATACATTCTTACATAGTATTCATTAGGAAAAACATTATGAATTTTAGATAAATGCATATGTAGTCCTTTATTATTTTTAAAAGACTTTCCACATATTTTACATTTAACATTCATGTTATTTTTTTAATCATCGAGCAATCTTTGTATGTAGATTGGAGTGTTTAGGTCATATCCTGCATCTGTAAATAATGAAAGTGGAATTTCAATGTACATATATGTGAAAATTGTAACCCTATACCAAACTCCATTCGTTGCGTTTCCCCCACTATCGGTAGAACTACGAAGGTATTTATGATCTGTAAGCATTTGATTCTTATTAAAGATATTACTAGCAGTACCGCCAGGATATTCGGTATACATTCTAAAATTATTCCATGGATTATCGACGTCATCATGCTCTGAGTTGAAACTACTCATATTCACATTGCCGCCGCTGGTTGTACCCGCCGAAGACATAATAAGTACTGATTTATAATCTGATGTATCTATTGGCGAAAGCAGGGAGCCGCTAGTAAAAGTGCCCGGGAAGCTTGCATCATTCAGATTTGAAATTGTTAATTGCTGGCTTTCGGTTTCGGTAAGCAATTTATATTTAACACCCGAAAGAAAAGTTATATCTAAATAAGATTGCGGCGACTTAATATTTTTGTATGTTATATCAATAACCTTATCAGAATCTAGCACTAAATCAAAATTCTCGCCAATAGTAAATTGATACTCTTCACCATTAATTAAAATTTTATCTATGGTTCGATTAAATGCCAATATATGATCAAAATTAACAGTAATTGTTGTGCCAGACTTAAACTCATACTCATTCGACATAGCTCCAGCATCCTGGGGGTTCGAGCCTTCGGCAGTTGCAAGCCCCTCTGCAAAGTCGGAAAACGAGGTCTCGGCCCACCGTGTATACGCATCATGCTCAAATCTAGCATTACCGTCTGTATTGGTATCCGTGACTCTATATTGCAGGGTGACTAAGTTGCTTTGATAGACGGGGTTTAATTCAATATTTCCTTCACTAATCTGGGCATCATAATTAATCTTTGAGTCGCTAGCAACGAGATTTTCGCCAACCGTAAAGCTTCCAGTTTCTGCTGTGCCTTCAGAAGAGCCAATTTCTATTTTTTTGAATTCCCAGGCATCGGCTCCAGTATTTGATTGCATGTAATATTCTATTGTAGTGCCTTCTGTGAAGTATAGAGCATATGACGGCGTGACCTCAAGCTCCGAAGTTTTCTCAATGAAATCTCCGTTACTAAGTCTTTTAATTCCGCTCCATGTGTAGTGGAGGGTTACAAATGTTTTCTGAACCACTGTTACCGAATAAATGGTTTTAATCTTAACTGCTCCAGTAATAGTGATGTTGCTTGCTAGAGAGCTACTTACAAAATCTTGCGTTATTCCTGGCTGAATAACACTACCATTAACCTTTATGAAGTCAAGCTGATGTGCTGAGCTTGTTACATGCATACGAACTGAGAAATATTCATTGCCTTTGAGGGTTATGCTTTCTCCGCTTGATATCGCATACGTTGTACTCAAAGTCGTCCCTGGTACAGTTTTAAATTGATCGTGCGAAGGACTACTAAGGGTCATAACTCCGTTATCTACGCTATCTAATGTAATAGTATATTCTTCAAAATCGTTTCCAGTGACTAATGTATCCCCAGGTTCTAATGTAATTGTTGATCCAGCTTCAGGAAAGTTGTAATTTCCACTGCCTAATCCTGGAGTAAGGTGAAAAGCTGCTTTTCCAGAAGGAACAACCAGAGTGATATTTTCACTTGATGTGTTTGTTATTCCATCGTTTATTTGTGCATTGTCGTCAAAGATACTAGACATTGTGTAACCCTCAAAGGGAGTAGTTGGTACAATTTCTGCGCTCGAAATTTTTAACCCCGTACCCTCATAAAGGTTAAATCCATTAGGTATTACAGCATTCTGTCCATCTACAAAGATAACTTCTTTAGTTGTAGGGTTAAGTAATAATCCTGAGCTTCCTGATTTTAATTCTATCGACTTATCTGAATTTGAAGTATTTTTAATTCCGCTAGATGGGTTTATCATAAAAGAAGATAAATCTGTTCCATTTCCACTTACATTTCCACTTCCGCCGTACCCAGCATCAGAAACACCAGCGGTTTCTCCTATTACAAGAGAATCTCCAGCTTTTAGCGTTACTGTTCCGCCATTACTTCCATTTGCAAGACTAATACCCCCTGAGAAGTCAATAATAACACCTGAGTAATCAGCAGGTAAATTTATGTCCTTATCTTCTCCTGAATCATTGGTTAGTCCGCTTGTTGGATTATTTATGATAGAACTGATATCTGTGCCATTAGATATTCCGGTATTTGGATCGGTAAAAGATCCGCTCGTATATTCTGCATCCTCTATTCCATTACTTTTTCCCCTGAACATTGTTTCTCCAGGCTGAAGTTTCTCATATCCTGGTTCGCAATCATCAGGCTCAGGATCTCTGGATATAGTGGTATATGGATTCTTGGCTCTGAATATACCAACAGAATTAGTGAACCTAGGTGTTATGCCAAAATTTTTCATTAGGCTCATCATTATGTTTTTGCTTTGCTTTAGTAACAGCTTGCCAGAGCTATTATCTTTTTCAAGTAAAGTTTGTGTGCCGTCATCGGTTTCAATTTCTTTTGTTACTACTGGGACACAAATTGGCTCAGACGTATCATTTGTGACACCTTCATCTGGGTCATCAATAAGGTCAGAAACCTTAACTCCATTAATTTTTTTGCCAGTAGTATATCCCGCACTATTAAAACCTCCAGAATCTCCTTCACCAATATTTATTGTATTGCCTGGTGGTAATCCATAGTCAACAGGACCTGTTATTATTTTGATTTCATTATTTGGTCCAATTACGGTAGCTTTTTTACCAGCAGGTACGGTTATGTTTAAATTTTCATCTCCTCTATTTTTGATGCCCTGATTGCCTCCTGATAGTATTTTATCTAAAGGGAAAAATCCAACATCTTCTTCATTTTGTATGCCCCCTGTTCCGTCCCCTTCAGTATATCCTCCTCCACCTACTCCAGACAAATTTTTTCCGTATGTTATGGATTCGCCAGGTTTTAATTTAATATTAGTTCCGCCTGACCCACCTTCGATTATTCCAGCTTCTCCGTCAGGTCCAACTATTAATCCAGTATGTCCTGGTGGAATTTGTATATCGGTATCATCACCACCATGATTTGTGATTAGGGTTTTATTGCTTGATCCTCCTATTAAATTATCAATGTTAATATCTACATTGCCCCCTCCGCCTGTTCTGGTTATTGTGGGGCCTGTTATGCTAGTTTTAAATGAGCCTTTATCTTGAGGCGGCCTATCGTCTTCAAATATAGTGTCGCCAGGTTCCAAGGTTATGCTTGGGGTACCTGAGCCCTCATCTACTTCCACCTTAACAACAGTCCCATTTTTTTTATGAACAATTACATTATTTGATGGAATATATTCAGCATCCGAAGTGGATGTATTTTTTGTTCCTGGCCCTGGACTAGAAAGGAATGGTGCTCCTGTGTCATCGTCAACCACTGTCTCTGGATTAAATGTTTTTCCAGAATCGTTTGTATAGCTTCCTCCTTCGTATCCCGCATCAGACTGGGAGGGGTCGCTTTGATTTGTTTCTTTTTCTTCTCCTCTAAATAAAGTATCTCCGGGTTCAAGATTAACATCGTCTTCTCTTATATCAAATTCCTCTACGGTTCCATCTTTTTTTACTTTAAGACACTTGCAGTATTCTTCACAACTTCTTTCTCTTTGGATAACCACCGTTTCTACCGTATTATTTACCGACCCAGAATCGTGTTCTTTTAAAACATTTGAAGGCGATGCTTTTGCACCGGTTTCAGTTGTATATGTTCCCCCGCCGTATCCCGCATCGTCATTCCCTCCCCCCTCTTGATATACAGTTTCTCCAGGAGCAATAGTTATTTCATCTCCGGGTTCAAAAAATTCAGGCTTTACCGTTCCGTCTGGTGGGTTTTGTTCTTTTGTTACATAACCTCTTTTAGTTGCAGTTCGAGTAACGGTAGTTACACTACTGTTAGTTCTTCCTCCGTCTGTTTTTTTTCCTAATATATTTTCTGGCCATTTATTTGGGTGTTCATAATCTGGATCATAAAATTTACAATCCATTCCACCGAGTGCCTGTGGAACCCAATTTTCTTTAAATGGACAGTCCCATCGATTTGGTTTATTTCGTTTCTTTTTTGGTCGATTAACTTTTTTTAGTGGCGGTCTTCTTGTAAATGTAGTTGCCCCTGGTGGCACAGTTACATTTGTGTTTTTTGTTATCTGGGTTACTGTTCCGTTTTTTTCTATCATTATTCCATCATCAGGTGGAGTATAAACTTGTTGAGTTTTAGTATTATTTTTCTTTCCACTATCAACTTCACATTGGCAATTAGTAGGATCAATCCACTCTGTGATATATACTACTGTTTTTGTGCCGTCATCTTCTTCTGCAACATAAACTTGTTTATCAACCTCTTTTACTTCTCCGGTTACGGGGTCTTCTTCTTTTACTCTTATGACTGGAGGTTCGCCTACATCTTTAGGGGGGCTTCCATCTGGATCTTTTTGTGGACTTGTTACTTCTTCTGAAGGTTCGTCTTCTTCATCAGCTTGGTCATCTTCCGCAGTGGCTGGACATAGCTGCCTATCTGCTGCTAATGCATCATTTAGGGTTGAAAGACTACTGAAAGCAATCGATGCTTGCCCTGTGGGTAGATCTAAGTTTTTTACAAGATTTGTTAAATCGCATACTCTTGCGCTACCAAATGAAGTAGAGCTATTTCGTATCATGTAATCCCAGCCAGAATTTGATCTATCCGGTGCAATGGGAGACCCCATTGCTATGTACCTTCCACTAGGACTCAAATCAATTCTTCCTAAATAACTTCCAGCTCCAGGTCCATAGCTTTCATGTTTTAATACTCCTGCTCCTACCCAATTATTTACTCCGTCATAAGAACAAACCGTCACTTTACCTGTATTGGGGGCTAAATTGCTGGGGCTTACAGGATTACTTGCAGCTGGGGTAGAATATGCTAATATATTTCCGGCATCATTTAAGCATACATTAAATCCTGAGCCACTCCCGGTTGATCCTATTTTGCTATGTCCGCTCCACTTATTTTTGTCCCAGTCATTTCCAGTTACATAGTGCCTATCCCATTCATATACTGAAATTGCCAATGCCCCTCCAGAAGCACCTGGAGCCCCAATCGCAACCAATCTACCATTTCCGCTTATTGATACAGAATATCCAAATCTTCCGTTTTTATTGGCACTAGCTGTTGAAGGGCTTACACCTCCTGCACTGTTTCCAGTTGTATATGTATACTCTTGTGTAAAAGCATACATTTCTTGTTCATAAGTTTCTTTTCTAACAAAATTAGCTGGAGTTATTGACTCTCCAACTCTTTTCCAGTCTCCGCCGCTAAATTTAAAAACTTGAGCTCTACCTACTTTAAGATTAAAAGGGCAAAAATAATAAGGAGAACCAACCACAATACAATTTCCGTCAGGGGTCATATCTAATCCAATACCAAAACCTTCATAATCCTCAACACCCCACATAGTCGAGCCTTTTTGAAGCCATTCATCTGTAGGTGCATCATAAGTATATACCCTCACAGAGCCTTTATGAAAATTTCTAGGAGTTCTTTGTCCAAGGCTATCTACATGACAAACAGACTGAGAATTGTGAACGTTAGAAATAGCTAAAGTATTTCCGTCTTTACTTAATTTTACTTTGTATCCAACTCGGTCATAAGGGTCTCCCCCAATGACCCCGCCTTTGTCTATCCATTTTTTTTCTATTTTAGTATATCTTCTGTCTCTTTCAAAAAGACCGGAGGATCTTTGAACTACCTCAACTTCTTGATCTACTAATTGTTTTACTATTACATATCCACTTTGTCTTTTGCAATAACTTCTGCTGTGTTGAGTTGCCCCCACAGCCATTACAGTGCCATCGTAATTAACATCAACACTTTCTCCAAAATAGTCTCCTGGCGAAAATCCAGAGCCCTGAAATCCTCCATAGCCAACAGGGTTAAGGCTTTTATCTAACATAGAAAATGTATATGCTCCGGCAGATCCATTAGAGTCATAAGGGGATCCAACTGCAATAGTATTATTTATAGTTTCATCCGCCAATGCCACAGAATAGCCAAAGCTCTCTATGCCTTGCCACCAAGGATAACAAAATGAGCCAACCCTCTTACGAACTTCTCTATAAAAAGGCCATATTTTTTCTCCATCGAGCCATAATTCCGATCCTGCAGGAATATTCTGGTGGCTGTACTGATGGTTGGCTAGTGTAATGTTATCATCAAGAAAATGTCTTTTTTCCAAAACTACCGCATTTTCAAATTGAGTTTTATTTTGGCGAGCACCTATAATATTATTAATATATGCATCTAGCCCAGATGGACTACCAAGGTGAGGTTGAATTGTTGCAAGATTTACTGCCACAATATTTTTACTAGCAGTAATGCTATCGGCTAGAGATATAATTCTTGCATCGGTTATTGCTGCCGCTTCTTTACTTTTTAAATTATAATAATCAGGATCTCCAAAAATTATAGAATTTAAAACTAATAATGGAACAGGAGTACCATCTGGTAAAATAGCTATAGGTGTGTTATCTTCGCTTACCTCTTGGATATATGTAGACTCCGGTGGGCCTGATGCATCTGGCACTACATCGTATTGATTAAGGTCAATTGAACCAAAATGTTCACTTCCTAAGATCGAGCCTGTATCTGTGTTGGTAAAAACCCTATTTGATAAAATTTTTTGAGCAAGCCACCAAAATCCATTATTTTGATTTTTGAAAATTTGTATAAAATTGTCGTTTGAGTTTATGCGAACTGGAGTACTGGAATTGTCATTAATAGTAAAAGTCTCAAAGTATTTATTTATTCCACTATTAGCAGCCCCTTGATTGCTGTCAAATTGCTCTTTCATCCACACGGTCATATGTCTAATTCCATCTGAATATCCAGAATCAATTATTAATTCATGAAGAAACTTTACTGCCAGATATCCTGCCACATATTGTTCGGTTGATATCCATGCTTCATTCCCAGTTCCAATTGCATCAAGTATCCCGGAAGCATCGCTATAAGTAACATTACTTTCTGAAACTCCGGCAGCCTGAAGAGCATTCCAAGTCCTAGCATCTGCTCCATGCACAAATTCAGCAAGCCCTTCTTTGAACCATGTTGCCCTACTACTATCTCCTACAATATCTGCAAAGTAAGAATTTTGAGATTGTAAAACATGTACGATTTCATGCGCTACCACTCTATCTGCCACAGAAGTCGGCTGTGTATGAGGGGGGGAGAAGTCAGGCAAATCAAACTGCATTTCAATTGTGTCTGCAGTTCCATCGCTGTATATTGCACTTTTTACAAATGCAGAATATCCACCTGTATCTGTTTCGTTTATTATTAAATCCCAACTATCATCTGCATTTACTGTCCATCCGTAGGCAATTTTTACAAGTAGCTCGGCAGCTTTAATCCAGCCTCTTGATAAAGAATTTAAAAATGTTTGCTTATTTTCAGAGAATGAATCGTTAAATATTTTTTGCCCTTTATATCTTGATTTTCTATAATTATCGAATTGATCAAATAATACCATATATTCATTATTTTTTTCTTCCATTTCTGTCGATGTATATGTACCATCTTTTACATCAGATGAAAAAGTTTTCATCTGATTGAGTAAAATTGCCATTTGGGTAAGAACTGTATACTGAACCCTAAGAAACTCTTCCGTTTCATATAAGTCACCCCCTCCTAACAGAGCATCCCTTACCGACTTAGCTTTTTCAATGTCGGATATATAAATTATTCTCTCAACCGTTCCGAGGTATACCTCTTTGTCGAGGTCGTATTTGTCATAGTCCCTACTCATACCTGCGTAGCTGTAATATCTAAATCTGAAGTTTCAAAACCAGTTTGAATTCTATCGGGGTCAGTTTTTATTGAATCAACTAAAGTATGGTTCCAATATGTCTTGTTTACTCGATCTGCAGACCATGACTCTCCTTCTTTTTTCCATCTAAAACTTTCATTATAATGTGGTTGCTGGTCAACTGGTATTTCCCAATTAAATGTAGATTTAACTGGACCGTAAGTACTATCATTTGCATCAGTAAAATTGTCCGTTGTCCATAATATAGGAGGACCGTAAAGACCCATGTTTACAGTTTTTTTAGTTTGATTATTTCCATCTGGTGCTGTTAGCTGATTATCAAAATAAACATTGTGTTCATATAATGCTCTCCTTTTAGACGAACTGCTTAAACTAGAGTCAAACTTGTATTGTTTAGAATCCGTATATAAGCTAGCTCTAAGTTCAAATCTAAAATCTCTTCCATCTCCAAGTCCAGTTTCACTAAAGTCAGGATAATAGACTCCGACTATTATGTATCTACCTTTAGATGTTGTTTCTGCATATATCCCAGTAAAAAAATCGTCTTTGTCTAAAATTTTATCTGCAAAATATGGGCCTCCGTATTTAGGGCTTCTTCTTGAGGAAATGCCTTTATGTCTTTTTTGATACAAAATATAGTCACGGGCTTCTTTAGCAGTTGTCACTCCAGTTCGAGCGGGATTGAGAAAAACTGGACGATACTCTCCATTTATACCTTCATTCTCTTCTCCCCATGAATTGTCTTCTTTTGCTCCCGAACTTTTTTTATAATTATAGGCAAACATTCCTTTGGTTGATCCATATGTAAACGGTATAACATTTTTCGGAATTGTTTGACCTGTAACTTTCCATTTTCTCGTAATGTCCATTGCCGCTTGTATTTCTGCCGGAGTTGATGATGCTGATATGTCACCAGTATTAACATTGTAATAAAAACACTTAAGCCCCTTGGATTTTTCGCCTCTAGCTGAAATCATAAAATTCAAGGATGAATAGTCAGCATCTCTTGGCCAAGGTTCACCATTACCCTCCCAGCCTGAATTGTTAAAATCGTAGGGAAGGTAAGCCAATAAAGAGTTATAAGCCCCAGAAGACCTATATTTAAATCCTTTTACTGATATTGACTTAGCATAATTAGGTGGAGGCCATATACTTTCTCCATCAAGATAAAGTTTGTCAACAGGATACTCAGTTCCAGCATTAACCCATTTTATGGAAGAAACGCTGTCTCCTAGTATAATTTGTTGAGTAGTCATAACTATACTATTACACTTTTACTTAACCTTAAAACTTAATTTTAGTATTTTTAGTAATGTCTTTCGAGTCTGGCTCTATTATTTTTTTCAAAGAAACTTCGGAGGTCTCTTCTCCTCCTACATCTTCTTCTAGTAAATTATTCGGGCTTATTATCGCCGACATTGCTTTAATTAAAATCTGATCATTTTCGTCTATAGGTTGAAAATCTTCTTCTTTTTCAAAGATTTTTTTAATTACATCGTACTCGTGATCGCCTATTAGTAGTTCTATTCTCTTCATATTATATCCTCTTTTGATATTCCTAAAATTTTAGCTTTCCAGTTTTCCATATTATCAAGCCGGTCAGCTTCTCCCTCCACTAGTCTTTTTTGCATTTCAGCTAATTTTACCATTTGTTGCCTTTCTTCTTCTATCTGAAAGCTTCTCACAA
>MDTB01015245.1_pt1 | contig 29672 bp, 24 predicted proteins | sample 811161 | NCBI WGS metagenome assembly MDTB01 (sample SAMN05326650, study PRJNA326480) | marine metagenome | isolation source: seawater | place: Mediterranean Sea | collected 2009 | reverse complement strand
TGAAAACTTTCTTGTAGGCAAAAGTAAATATTAATTCTGAGAATGCTATTATATAGCCACCCACTATGGCTCCAACTGGATTTCCTACTCCTCCTAGAATTGCTGAAGCGAATACAGGAAGGACGAGATACATGTATGTGAATGGTTTATAACTTTTGTCTAGCCCATAAAGTGCACCAGCCACTGTTGCCAGTATACCAGTGATAATCCATGTAAGCACAACTACTTTTTTTGGATTAATTCCTGAAAGAAGTGCCAAGTCCTCGTTGTCAGAGTAGGCTCTCATGGATTTTCCAGTTTTTGTTTTGTTTAAAAACCAGAACAAAATAACGACTAAAAAAATAGTTACTAAGATTGTTATTCCTTGAGTAGTTTTTATTGCGATACCTTCAGAAAGGCCAGTTAACTCTCTAAATTCTTTTGCTTTTAAAATAAAACGAGTACCATCATTAAATTTTCTATCAGCAGGTCCAATTATAAACCTAATCAGACCTGCTGTGAAAAATAAAACACCCACAGAAATTATCAGATATGTGGTGGGGTCAATTTTTTTTTCCCGGTAATATTCATAAATAAAATAGTTTACGAAGAGGCAGTAAATAATTGTAAATAATGCGCCAATTGGAATCGCAAGAAGTGCTGTTGGTAAGAAAAAAAAGTTATTCCAGAATATTGAAGAGCCCAGGTAACTAATATGGTTGACATAGCTCCAAATGACATTAGTTCCCCGTGTGCAAAATTTGAAAATCGTAAGATTGCATAAATCATGGTTATTCCAAGCGCTCCAAGCGCTAGCTGACTACCGTAAGTAAGCCCTGGGATTAAAATATAGTTTGCTATTAGCGAGAGAGAATTAAAAATATCTGTCATCTAGCCTCCCAAAAATGATTTCCTAACATCTTTATTTGCCAGCAAAGCCTTTCCAGAATCAATATACTTATTTTCACCTTGAACCATAACAAAACCTTTATCAGCGATACTAAGAGCCTGACGTGCATTTTGTTCTACCATCAGGATGCCGACCCCAGAATTTGCAATTTCAATAATTTTGTCAAAGAGCTCATCCATTACAATAGGAGATACTCCTGCGGTCGGCTCGTCAAGCATGAGTAGGTTTGGTTTCGTCATTAAAGCCCTTCCAACAGCTACTTGTTGACGCTGGCCTCCCGAAAGCTCTCCGGCTGGTTGATTGCGTTTTTCTTTTAACATTGGAAATAATTCATATATTTGATCAATTGTCTCGTATATTTTCGCTTGCCTTATGAAGCCACCTATTTCAAGATTCTCTTCGACGGTCATGCTAGTAAACACATTGTTACTTTGAGGAACAAACCCCATACCTTTGAGCACTCTTTCCTGCGGTTTCAGATTGGAGACATTTTCACCATTGATATGTATTTCTCCAGACTTTAAGTTTAGCATACCAAAAATAGCCTTCATCGCAGTCGATTTTCCTGCACCATTTGGCCCAACTACAACTGCTATTTCTCCTCTTTCAACATTTATTGAACAATTATTTAGAATGTTTGCTCCGCCATAGCCTCCAATCATATTTTTACCTGAGAGAAAACTCATTTTATTCTTTCCTATTTTTACGGCCAGTTCCCAAATATGCTTCAATCACAGACTCGTTTTTCTTTATTTCGCTGGCTGTACCAGTTGCCAGTACGGTTCCTTCAGCCATGACAATTACTGGGTTACACAATTTTGAAATAAACTCCATATCATGCTCTATCATACAGAAGGTATAACCAAGCTCTCTATTTAGTCTCAAAATAGCTTCCCCTATCGTAGCTAGAAGCGTTCTATTTACCCCAGCGCCAACTTCATCCAAAAAAACTATTTTGGGTTCGATCATCATTGTTCGTCCAAGTTCAAGCAATTTTTTTTGGCCTCCTGATAGATTACCTGCATACTCACCAGAAAGAGATTTCAGTTGCAAAAAATCCATAACAGAGTCGGCTTTCTCAAAAATAGCTTTTTCCTCTTTTTCAATTTTTGAAGGATGAAGCCAAATATCTAAAAGTTTTTCGCCTGATTGGTTTCCAGGCACCATCATTAGGTTATCACGAACAGTAAGAGACGAAAATTCGTGCGCTATCTGAAATGTCCTCATTATTTTACGATCAAAAAGCTCATGGGGGGGAAGACCAGTAATGTTTTCAGTTTCTAAAAACACCTCTCCACTTGAGGGCTCATATACTCCTGCAATAACATTAAAAAGGGTTGTTTTACCCGCTCCATTAGGACCAATAAGGCCAGTAATGGTCCCTTTTTCAATGGTCAGAGTAGCGTTATTAACCGCTTTTATACCACCAAAATTTTTACTGAGGTTTTTTACAAAAATCATTAGAGTTCATTTAAAAAAAAAGACCCATGCATGTTGCATGGGTCCTCCTTTACTTTTAACGAAATCTTACTGTTGTATTTTTTCCATCTTCGACAAGAATTTCGCGATAATTTCCGGCCGATTCACCAGAACCGATTAGTTCTACTGCTGAGGCTCCAACATAATTGATGTCAAACCCAGCCCTTAGAAGGGCTATTCCTTCACCCAGTTGGCCCGGGTAAATTTCAACTCCCGGGGCATTCGCCACATCCATTACGTGCGCTTTGAAATCTGAACTATTAGTTGAACCTGCTGCTTGCATTGACAACATTATTAGAGCAGCTGCGTCGTATGACTCTGGGGCAAATGGTCCTGTTCCGTTAAATCCGGCGACACCAGCCAATTCTGCAAATTTTGCTGCACCTGGACTATCAGTTCCAGGTACATCACCGATAGACCCGTCCAAGTCAGGCCCAATGGCCGCAGGCAAACTATCTCCTATCATACCGTCAGGTAGATAGAAAATATCGAATGCTCCTGTATCTAAAGCAGCTTCAATCATCCCTTTTCCACCTTGGTCTAGGTATCCAGCAACTACAAGTATATCTCCACCAGCTTGAGCCATTGCAGCAATTTCAGCACCGTAGTCACCTTTTCCGTCCTCATGACCCGCCTTTAGAGTTACTGTTCCACCAGCTGCCTCATAGTAACTTTCAATACTATCGGCTAATCCTTTGCCGTAGTCACTATTACTATGTGTTAAGGCTATTGATTTATAACCTTGATCCATCAAGATGCTCGTGATTACTTGACCTTGTCTAGCGTCAGACGGCGCAGTCCTAAAAAACAAACCATCATCCTCAACGGAAGATAGGGCTGGAGACGTTGCAGACGGTGAAATCATTACTGTGCCATTAGCCATCGCAACATTTTCTAGCATTGCCGTAGTTACTCCAGAACAGTCTCCACCGACTATTGCATTAACATTGTCAGCGGTTATCAATCGCTCGGCAGCTGCTGTTGCTGCAGCGGCATCAATACATGTTGAGTCAGCGCGAACAGATGATACTTCACCAAATTCAAAATTCCCCGCAGCATTAACTTCCGAAATGGCATACTCAGCTGCAGAGGCCATATCTGGAGTTAACGACTCAATCGGGCCTGTAAAGCCCAAGATAATACCCAAATTTACTTTTGAGTGACCGCCAGCAAACGCATTACCCCCAAGTAAGACGATAGCAAAAATAGTTGATAAGATTTTTTTCATTATTTTCTCCCAAGTTATTATTTTCTTACGCTCTACTAATGTACTTTTTGACAAATCTTGCAAGTACAACTCTATAGATCAATATAATTTCTCGTAGAATTTTGAAATTTTATGTAATTTTATTCATTTTTATCCATTTTCTTGTATAGTTTTCCAAAAAAGCAGTCAGTTTTTTGATTACAACATATTAATTTTTTGGCTGATTCGATTGAGACAACAAAGAAAATGTGCGTTAAGCACAAAAACCTTTAATAGTGCGTAGTAGATATTCTAAACTCGGAAGTAGATAAAACATGGCGGTAAAAAGATTGACGTCTGGTGGTAATAAAATTTTGGGATTTTCAGCTGGTATAGGAGTAGTTTTAATTTGGGCAGTTTGGCTGGTTGTTAGTCGATCTGGAGCCATCTCGGTTTTGACAATTTTTGACTTAGCTGCTTTACGATATGGGGTATCGTTCTTCATTGCATTTCCATTGGTTCTTTATTTCAAACCATGGATAAATATGAAAAAAAGGCACATTGTTTATACAAGTTTTTTGTTGAGTCCAATTTATATCTTGTGCGTCTTTGGAGGATTTACGTTTGCTTCTGCTGCTCATGGCGGCATATTTATGAACGGGGCAATCCCTGTAATAACACTTTTAATAAGTATGACGTTTTTATCTAAAAAGCTTTTGGCGGTCGAAATTTTTGGAATTTTACTTATTTTGACGGGTTCAATTTTTGCTCTAATCGATGCGCATAATTCGGAATTTCAGCAAAGTTGGGTTGGTGACTTATTGTTTTTGGTGGGCGCAGTCTTTTTCTCAATTTACATTATTGTCAGTCGCATGTGGAATATCGACATATTTCAAGTTTTTCTGTGCGGGTCAGTAATTAATTCACTATTTTATTTACCAATTTGGTATTTTTTCCTGCCATCCTCAATTCTAAATGATTTAAGTTTTGATACAAATTTTATAATTCAGATGATTTATCAGGGGATTGTTCCAAATTTAGTAGGGTTTGTACTTGTGTCTTATGCATCGCGGACAATCGGTACCTCAATTACGGCGGCATTGATGGCGGCAGTACCAGCAATTGGCACCATTCTTAGTGTGCTTATTTTGTTTGAGACTCCGGGAGTTTTTGGGGTTATCTCGCTCTTTATTTTAATTCCGGGAATTGTTGTGGTTGCTCTTAAATCAGAAAATGTTTAACAAAAGCATTGAAGCATTTGTAGGAATAAAAGTCTATGAGTTTAGAAAAAATTCAGCATGAAATTGTTGACGCAGAGAAAACTTACAAAAGAGTGCCTGGGTCGGTTCGATTAATAGCCGTGTCCAAGGTGCAGCCAAATTCTCGAGTAGAAGAAGTTTTAGAAAAAGGCCATTTAATTTTTGGCGAAAATAGGGTTCAGGAGGCACTGAATAAGTGGCAGGATTGGAAAAAAACCTACAAAAATATAGAGCTTCACCTTTTGGGCCCATTACAAACAAATAAAGTTAAGAAAGCCTTTGAAATTTTTGATTATATTCATAGTGTTGATAGAGACAAATTGATGAGGTCTCTTGCAAACGAAGCTCAGCAAATTGGCTTTTGTCCAAAGCTATTTCTTCAAGTTAATACAGGATTAGAACCTCAAAAGTCTGGTATCGCACCAGAGAACGTGGCAAACGTTCTAAAGTTGTGCATAAACTCTTATATGTTACCAGTGGAGGGTTTAATGTGCATTCCTCCGATATCGGAAAAGCCTGCAAAACACTTTAAACTGTTAAAGAAAATATCAGCAGATAATGGGCTTAAAAATCTTTCAATGGGAATGAGTGCTGATTTCAGTATCGCTATAGAATACGGGGCTACTCATGTTAGAGTGGGTTCAGCAATATTTGGGCAGCGGCCTAAATAAAATTTCTATAACATGTGACCACTTTTTGAAGCTTTTGTCGCCAAGTAAGAGGCATTTTCCTTAGTTGGTTTTGTTTGAATTTTGATATGCTTCTCTACAATTAAACCCATTGATTCAATAGTTTGAAGCTTTTTGGGGTTATTTGTCATGAGTTTTACACTTTTAAAACCCATATTCAGTATAATATTTGCGCCTATACGTAGATCTCTTTCTTCATCTTCAAAACCAAGACGGTGGTTAGCTTCGACTGTATCAAATCCTTGATTTTGAAGCTGATATGCTCGCATTTTATTTGCTAACCCTATACCTCGTCCTTCTTGATTGAGGTAAATTAGCAGGCCATTTTTATGGTGTGAAATTTGTTTCATAGACCCATCTAACTGAAGTCCACAATCGCATTTTAGCGATCCAATGATGTCTCCCGTGAAACATGCTGAATGTAACCGGACTAAAACAGGGTCTCTTGGATTAGGCTCTCCAATTTCTATGGCATAGTGTTCAGAAAGCCCAGTTATATCTCTAAAGACGTGAACTTTTGCGTTTTTAGAGTATTTTAGAGGTAACGAAGCCACACTTATTTTTTTTAAAATATTAATATCATTTTTAGTTTTAAGAATGTCGTGAGCTAACGTTTCTTGGAGGCCTTCATTTCTCAGCTCAAGGCTAACTCGTTTAGAAATTGGAATTATAATTGCGGCAGGCAAAAGCTGAGTTTTCTTGCATAATTCAATAGCCGCTCTAGCAACATCTGATTTTCCCTGTCTAATAGAATTATATGGGCCCTTCATAGGCCAGTCGAGATCAGATGTAGGATCTGATGTATTTATAAGCCACCGCAGTGAGAAGTCTCTTGGGAGTTTTAGCCGAGCTATATCTTTATCATAAATTCTAGCTTTTAATGTATGTGCTCTTCTTGATGTGATTGCTAAATAAGGTTTTTGGGTTTTAATTGAAAGTAATTTCTCTAGTCTATTTTTTTCACAGGCCTCGACAGACAAAACTACTGCTCGAGTAGAATCTTCTGATATGATAACAGGTAAGCCCAAGCGAAGGTCGCTTCTGAGTCTCGCGATTTGCTCGGTAGAAGTTATATTGACAGACATTTCTTCTCGTATTTTTAAATTAATATTTAATATATAGAAGCAATCGTATAAGAATGAAATAGTTGTTCCTGCGTAAATTCAATGTGGAGTTATTATTTTGCATTCAAATAGTAGTATTCTGCTCATAACAGGAGATCAGTGTCTAAATAATGTTTTAACTGAGCATTTAGAAGATGAAAAAAAATTTAATGTTTTTTGTTTACCTAGTGATCTTTCCGTTTTGGAAATTTTAGAGACTAAGCAAATAGAGCTAATTATCTATGATCAAAGCTCCTGCGAGAAAGGCTTAAATTCTTACTTTTTTAATCATTCTGGAAACTTTATTGAAATTCCAATAATAGTTTTAATTGATGAAAGTATAGAAATTGAAGCATCATACCATCTCTTTTTGAAAAGAGAAGTAATTTTAAAACCATTTAGGTTTGAAGAACTTGCTTCAAAAGTGTACTTTATGCTTGCAGATGCTGCAGGCTCTACTCCAGCTACTCTTTTCGTTGGTGAATATCGCTTTGAAAAAAAACATAAGTATTTTGTCAATAAAACTGGGCAAACAGTCATTTTGACTGAAAAAGAGGCAAGTATTCTAGAGTATCTTAACAATAATCCGGATAGGTCTATAAGCAAAGAGGAGCTATTACTTAATATCTGGGGCTATCGGGAGGATTTAGAAACTCGAACGCTAGAAACTCATATTTATAGGCTTAGAAAAAAGATACAAGAGTTAAATAAAAACTGTGAGATCTTATTTTTTGAGAAAGGCGGCTACATATTGAAGCTGTAGAGATTATTTTGGAGGTAAAATGGGAATAAAAATTGCCACATGGAATATTAATTCCATTCGATTGAGAGAACCTCTGATTTGCCGATTTTTAAATGAGGAGTATCCACACATTCTATGTTTGCAAGAATGCAAAAGCCCAATCGACAAAATGCCTTCTGAGAGTTTTTTGAAGCTTGGCTATAAATATTTTATTGCCCGTGGGCAAAAAAGTTACAACGGGGTTGCGATAATTTCTCGAATTCCTATAATTGATAATGGTTCTATCGATTATTGTGGAAACGGTGACGCACGTCATGTGTCAGGAATAACGGAGAGCGGTATTAAAATTGAAAATTTTTATATTCCTGCAGGGGGCGACTTACCAGATAGGAAACAAAACAAAAAGTTTGACGTTAAGCTAAAATTTTTAGCAGAGATGGAGCGAAACTTTAAATTAAGTAAACTTAAAAAAACCATTATATTAGGTGATTTTAACATTGCTCCAAGGGCTGACGATGTTTGGAGCCATAAGCAATTGTACGACGTAGTTTCACACACACAAATTGAAATAGAATCTTTAGAAAAAGTTTGCAAGGCTGGTCAATTTGTCGATATAATAAGGAGAGATATTCCGGAGGGTTTGTTATTCACTTGGTGGTCATACCGGGCTCGAGATTGGAAAGCCTCGAATAGAGGTCGGCGTCTTGACCATATTTGGCTTACAAAAGATATTTCTCCTTTAGCTCATTCTTGTAAGATAGCCACAGATGTTCGTGACTGGGATAAACCATCTGATCATGTTCCGGTTGTCATGGAAATAGATGCATGACAGGTACAAAATTTAATATCAAAAATAAAGTGGCAACTATTACTTTAAATGCGCCAGAGAAGCACAACGCCCTTGATTTGGATGACATTAAAAGATTAAGAGAATTCGTTAAAATTTGTGAAACTTTAGATTTGATAGCGATTGTAGTAACGGGTGTAGGAAAAAGCTTTTGCTCGGGGGTATTTTTACAAAATTTTACCAAAAATGACTGGCTTATAAATCCTTTAAGCTTACTTTGTGAGGAGCTGGAAAGGTGCACCGCAGTGTCAATTTGTTCGTTGAATGGTGGTGCGTATGGTGGTGGAGTTGAACTTGCATTATCGTGTGATTTTAGAATTGGTCATTCAGGCACTAAAATAACTGTTCCGCCAGCAAGGTTGGGAATTCATTATGAAGCGTCTGGGATTGCTCGCAGCATTCGTGTTTTGGGCTCTCAAATCACCCGAAGGCTATTTTTGTTAGCTGAAACATTTCACTCAGATAAGTTATTACAATATGGTTTTCTTGATTATTTGGAAAAAGATAAAGAGAGTGTTGACTCAAAGACATGCGAATTAATAGCTGTCCTTTCAAGCGTCGCTCCATTGGCTGTTAAAGGGATGAAAAAAACTATAAATGAAGTTATGCAAGATCGGCTTGATGATGATAAAGCTCATCAACGGGTAGTTGAATGTTTTGACTCTCTAGACCATGAAGAAGGCTTAAAAGCTTTCGGTTCGAAGCGGAAGCCAATTTTTCGTGGGCTATAACTAATTCTCTTGAGGCGATTGGAGTTTTCTTCTAATAGTTGTAATTTCTTTTCCAATATTAAACTTTGATTTTTCTATTTCGTCGTTTACTCTTAACTCTTCCAAAAGAATTTTGATACGTTCGTTAGAATAATTTGTTACTATCCATTCAGAAAGTGAAATTGGGTTGTCTGTAAAAATTAATTCGAGTTGACCACTTTTTTCGTTTTTTGGATTAAAGAGCAAAATATGCAAAGTATTTTCGTTTGTTGTAAAAAACTCTTTGAGAAAAATACTGTTTATTAGATCCAACTTTGGCTTACCAAGGAATGATAGGGGCGTCATTGAAGTTGGGAAGCGCTGAGGTTCAGAATTTGAAGTTTTGTCTATAATAACCAGTAATGAACCATTTATCATAATTATGTGCTTGGCGGGAGGGTCGTATTCAAATCTCATTTTCAACGGCTTTTGTAAAAAAAACTTACCTGTGTTTACTGAGCCATCATTGTTAATTTGGATAAAGTCGCTGCTGATGCTTGTTAACGAGTTTAAATAATTTTCAATTTTTTTTAAAACCGTAGATGTTTCAGTTGCGACTGCTGAACCAGAAACCAAAATAATACTAAAAATGAAGATTGCTATTTTTTTCATTATGCTTCCCATTAGCCGTGGTGTTCAGGAACAAGTATTTGGCGTTTCCCAACATGATTTGCCTGGGATACTACTCCATTTTCTTCCATTAACTCTACTATTTTGGCGGCTCTATTATAGCCAATAGACAACTTTCTTTGAATGTAAGATGTTGAACATTTTCTGTCTTTTGACACAATAGCTACGGCATAATCATACAATGAATTTTTGTTTTCACTATCATTTGTTCCTAACCCCATGGCTTGGTCAATTCGAGCCTCGGCTTCAGCGCTTGGGCCTTCCAATACCCCTTCAACATAACTTGGTGATCCCTGAGACTTGAGAAAGGAAACGACTTCTTCCACTTCTTCATCGGAAACAAATGGGCTGTGTATTCTTGTGATGCGGCCTCCATTAGCCATATAAAGCATATCGCCCATTCCTAATAATTGTTCTGCTCCCATTTCGCCCAAAATAGTTCGGCTATCGATTTTGGAAGTTACTTGAAACGAAATTCGTGTCGGAAAGTTAGCTTTTATTGTTCCGGTAATAACATCTACGGAGGGTCTTTGGGTCGCCATTATAAGGTGGATTCCTGCTGCCCTGGCCATTTGTGCGAGACGCTGAATACAAGCTTCTATCTCTTTTCCTGCCACCATCATTAGATCGGCCATTTCATCCACTATTATGACGATATAAGGCATCTTGTCAGGTTTAAAATATTGTGTTTCAAAAATTGGCTCGCCGGTTTTATCATCGAAGCCTGTTTGAACTGTTCTACTAAAACTATCCCCGTTAGATAATGCCTCATGTACTTTTAAATTATAACCATCGATGTTTCTGACTCCAAGTTTTGACATTCTTCGATAGCGCTCTTCCATTTCAGCTACAGCCCATTTTAAAGCTACAACGGCCTTTCTGGGGTCTGTAACCACGGGGCTCAGGAGATGAGGTATACCGTCATAGACTGATAATTCGAGCATTTTGGGGTCAATCATAATTAGCCGACACTCGTCTGGAGAAAGTCTATAGAGAAGCGAAAGGATCATGGTATTTATACCTACTGATTTCCCCGATCCAGTTGTTCCAGCGATTAATAGATGCGGCATGCGAGCTAAATTCGCAACTACTGGAGAACCACCAATATCTTTTCCTAACACTAGAGGAAGTTGAAATTTGCTATCACCGTAACTGCTGGAAGACAAAATTTCTCGTAAAAGAACTTTTTCTCTATCAGAATTGGGAAGTTCAATACCTATAACCGACTTTCCAGGAATTGTAGAAACCCGAGCTGACAGAGCTGACATTGATCGTGCGATATCATCGGACAAACTTATTACTCTACTCGCCTTTAAACCTGCTGCAGGCTCAAGTTCATAAAGGGTAACAACGGGTCCGGGTCGGACAGATACTATTTCTCCGCGGATTCCATAGTCATCCAGGACATTCTCTAACATGCGAGCATTTTCATTTAGCGCATCATCACTTAGGTGATGACGGACTATTTGAGCTGGATTTTCTAAAAGTGAGAGTTCAGGATTTTTATACAACGTTTCTTTATCTTCAAACGCAAGCTGAGGTTGCTCTTCTTCTCGTGCTTTGGCACTTTTATGTTGCTTTTTTACTTCAGCATACTTAACCCGAGAGGCTAACGAGCCATTAGAAAAAGAAATGTTCTTCCTAGTAGACGATTGTTTTGAGTCAATATCTAAATTCTTTTGATCAATACCTCCTTCAGTATGCTTTTTTGTTACTCCTCCCAACGGAGGAGGTAGATTTTGAGATATCACGGCGGAGCCATAATTTTCTGGTAAGATAGTGCTTAGATCAATATTTTTATTTTCTTGCCGCAATTTAATAACTTCACTAATTTTATCTTCTACTCTGACGTTTAAATCCGGCTTTGAGTATTCTTTAGTAAGAAAACTACTGTTAGGGCTGACTTTTGAGCTCGTGTATTCAGAGATGCCTTTATTTTGTATTTTTGGAGAATAGATTAAATGAATTAAACTTTTTAGCGAGTTAATGAAAAAACTTATAGTTCTCTTCATTTCAGAAGTTCTAACACCTGCTGTATAGCAACATAGAAAAAGTACTAAAATACTAAGTATTATGGTCACAATTTTTAACCACAAATCAATTTCAAAAAGATTTAAATTTAAAAATAAGCTTAAAGCGGTGTCTCCGAATGCTCCGCCAAGGCCATATTCGAAAGGCCAAGAAGATTTAGGTGGATGAGCGGCAAAAAACATAGCTAAAGTGCTTATTGCCAGCGGAACAAATACCATCCGGCGGATAAATTCGTTGCAGCCTCTATTTGTGAGAAATCTCCATCCCCAGATAATAAAAAAAACAGAAAAGCTAAAACTGGCCAAACCTAATCCTAAATGCAGTGGATCAGCAAAATAACTCCCAAACTGACCTAAAAAATTTTTTGCTGGCTGGTTAGTAGCATTTCTAAAGCTGGGGTCTTCACTGTTGTAACTAATTAATAATGAAAAGAGGGCAGTTCCTAAAAAAATTAGTATTAGCCCCAGTAGCTGCCTAAAACGCATTTTAAGTCTTTTTGCAGCCTCATTGGTAATCCATGGTTTTGGATTTATTTTTTGCGTAAATAAAGCCATTGTCATTTTAGACACTCCTAATTTTTTGTAAGGTAGTTAAAAATGGAAGTGCATCCCGCTTCAACTTCACTTTCCGAACCAACCAACGCTATTCTTATGTAGTTGGGATTATTTTTCTTATAAGCGTCTGTTGAAGAGTTTGACAAATAAGAACCAGGTAGCACTTTCACTCCATATTTCTCCCAGAGGTTAAGAGCAGTGACTTCATCATTATTTACCTCTAACCATAGAAAAAAACCAGCAGACGGAGTAAAAAAGGCGGGTAACTCCTCAAGTATTCCTTTAGAAATAGCCAGCTTTTTTTTATAAAGTTTGCGATTTTCAATTACATGCGTCTCTTCGGCCCAAGCTGCGGCGGCTGCGAGTTGCAAAGGTATTGGACTTGGAGCTCCAGTATATGCTTTTAGTTTTTTTAACTCCGTAATATTCAGCTCTCCGCTAGCCACAAATCCAGAGCGTAATCCAGCTAAGTTTGAACGTTTTGAAAGTGAATTAAAAACAACGACTCGGTTTGGGTCGGTGCCTAGGTTTGCAGCAGCCTGTAAAATACCTGGTGGTTTTATACCATAGTAGATTTCAGAGTAACACTCATCTGAAAAAATCAGAAAGTCATATTTTTCAGCTAGTCGCAAAACTCTTTCCCAATAACTTTGGCTAATAATTGCACCTTGCGGATTGCTCGGAGAGCATAGAAAAATAATTGTGGTATTTTCGAGTATGGTTTTAGTTATGTTATCAATATTTGGTAGAAAATCATTTTCTGATTCTGTTGGTAAAAAGATTGGAATAGCGCCGGAAGCTTTTGCTGCCACCATGTAGCATTGGTAAAATGGGTTTGGCATTAAAATAAAAGGCTTAACTTTATTTTTTCTGATAGGACTTAACGCCAAGGTTGAATTAAAAAGTCCTTCTCTACTTCCATTAAGTACCATTATATTTTTGTCTGGGTCTACTGAGTCGATGTCGTATCTTTGTTTAATCCAATTAGAAATAGAAAGCCGTAGCTCTGAAGTTCCCTCATTAGGAGGATAAAGGCTAAATGACTCTGCATTTTTGATAATCTGCTTGAGTATAAAACCTGGATATGGATGCCTGGGTGCGCCTATATGCATATCTATAGGTGTTGAGCCTGGAGAAGTGTTTTTAAGCAAGTTTCGAAGGCGTGGGAACGCATACTCTGGTAAGTTAGAAAATCGTCGTAGCTCGGTCATTTATGCCTCATCACAAGGATCTTTTGTCCTATATACGTGCATGATAACAACTAATTTTAGCTGGGTCTAGTCTTTCCGGTGAATTTTAGCTGCGAATTTTTAATACATTTGTCAGCTTTTTAAGGATAAGTTTCTGGACAATGTAGATATCAATAACATATCGATAAGTATGAAAAGTAATTCTTTTGATGTAGCAATTTGCGGGGCAGGTTTAAACGGCTCTTTAATGGCACTATCTCTAGTGAAAGTAGGATTTAGCGTTGCAATTATAGACCCTCTATCATCTAGCGCATGTGCTGTAAGAAAATTCGATGGCAGAGCCTACTCAATTATATCATCTTCAAAGATAATGCTTGAGAAGTTGAATATTTGGTCAGATTTAGAGGGTTTAGAACAGGCTATCTCTACTGTAAAGATATCATCTTCTAGCTCGGAAAGAAGGGCATTTCCTTTTTATGTTCATTTTGATGGGGATAGTATTTCAGAACCCATGGGATACATAATTGAAGATAGACATTTACGGAAAGGTATAGAAAATCATTTATCGAAATCTTCACAAATAGAATTCTTTTTTTCAAAAAAAGTGCTTGAAATTAAAGATGTTCCAGGTAGCAAGAAAATAATTATGAGTGATAAGAACTCTATCGAAGCTAGACTAGTCATAGGAGCAGATGGAAGAAATTCATTTGTTGCAAAATGTGCAAAAATAAAAAGAGTCCTCCACGATTATGGTCAAAAAAGTATTGTTTGTGCGGTTGAGCATCAGTTCGATCATTTTGGAGAAGCGCATCAAATTTTTAGGCCTTCAGGACCTTTAGCGATTCTTCCGCTTACTGGAAAAAGATCTTCACTTGTTTGGACTGAGGAAACTAGGGTGGCAGATAAATTGTTAGGTTTAGATGAATCTTCGTTTCGGATAGAATTGCAGCAAAGATTAGGAGATTACAGAGGACATATTGCTTTGATTGGGGAACGCATTGGGTTTCCTCTCGTTTTGAGCATTGCCGACCGATTGGTTGACCAGAGACTAGCATTAATAGGTGAAGCAGGACACTCAGTTCATCCAATTGCGGGGCAAGGGCTAAACCTTGGTTTTAGAGATATTGCTTGCCTAGTTGAAATTCTAATCGAGGCCAGGTCTAGGGGAGAAGATATTGGAAATCTGCAGGTATTAGAGAGATATAGCGCATGGAGAAATCTTGATAGGTTATCAGTGATTTTGGCAACCGATAGAGTAAACAAGCTGTTTTCAAATGAAGATTTATTCAAGTCTTTAATTAGAAATTTGGGAATGGGAGTGATAAATAGGCTACCACAAATTAAAAGATTATTAGTCAACGAAGCGTCAGGACATTTGGGAACTCTACCAAAACTGATGAAAGATAAAGAAAATTGAGTGATGGTAAATTTTAAGGGCAGTTATCTAGGGCTGCGTTTTGACAAGATTCTCTGGAGGGTTCTCCTATGCATGCTAAGTCGACGTGCAGTCTCAGACACATTTCTATCGCATAATTCAAACACTCTTTGAATATGTTCCCAACGAACTCTATCGGCAGACATCGGGTTTTCTGGAGGTGGTGGCTTACATTCCCTAGTCGACAATAATGCGTCTGTAACATCATTGGCATCAGCTGGTTTTGCAATATAATCTGTTGCTCCAATTTTTACCGCTGCTACCGCAGTGGCTATTGCACCATATCCGGTAAGAACTACAATTTTTGAGTCAGGCCTTTTGGCTCGTATAAGTTCTACAATATCTAAACCGCTACCATCATCTAATCTCAAATCTATAACTGCATGAGCGGGCGCAAACCGCTGAATTATTTTTTTACCCTCTGAGACGGTTAAACTTGTTTCTACCTCAAAGCCACGTTTTTCCATAGCTCGACTTAACCTTTTAACAAAAGGTTCGTCATCATCTACTAGTAGGAGCGACTTGTCGTTTCCAATATGTATTTTGTTGGTCATGCTTATTTTAACTGTGAGATTTAACTTATACCTTAATAGAGTGCTATTTTTAATTAGGTCAAATAATAAATTAAAATATATATATTAAATTTTAGATAAAAAACAAGAAACAGACAATCCAATTTCTTCCGCAGAACTTGATCTATTGTAGTAATCGAGGAAACCGGCTTCCGGGTGCATAAAGTATGTGAAGGTAGAGTGATCCATTAAATAATCTTCGGCTTTACTCGAGTTTACTGCTTTCTTTGCATACACTTTGTAAGCATTAAGAGCATTTTTTATTTGCTTTTTATTTCCAGATAATCCAATCATTTTTGGGTGCATAAATTCTGCAAATTCTCCTACCCGTTCGGGTGTATCTCTTTCAGGATCTATTGTAATAAAAATTGGAGTAACAGAATATCCTTTTTCTTTTAAAATATCGACTGCAGTTGCATTTCTAACCAGGTCATATGGACAAATATCTGGACAAAATGAGTAACCAAAATAAATCAAGGATGGTTCTCTGATAATATCTGTATCTGTCACTAAAACATTTTCTTTGTTTTTTAGTTCAAAGCTTCCCCCGATTTTTGCTACTCCTGACGCAATTTGTTTATTCGTACATTCAGAAAATCTAGAATTTGAGTTTATATAGTAGACAAATATGGCAAAGCACCCAATGCCGACCAAAAAGATTGTTGCGACTGTGATGATAATTCGTTTCATTTTAAAACTCACTGAAAATGGATTTGTAGATACCTTTCTACAAACTTAGAAGATTAGGGATATTTTGACACTTTTTTTTTATTGAATTAAGCTTCTAGAGAGGTTGCTATGAATAGTGTTTATACAAATTATTTGAGAAAGTCGATACATGGAGAGTGGGTTCGCTTACGTACATTAATTTATTTGAGGTGGCTGGCAATTTGCGGTCAGTTGGGTGCAGTAGTTTTTTGTTTTTTTGTTTTTAATTTGGATCTAAAACTTGACATAATTATTTGCCTTATTCTACTTTCTGTGACCATTAATTTAATCTCTCAATTTAAGTATCCAGAAACAAAAAGACTATCAGAGTTTGAAACTAGTGCTATGCTTCTGTACGACCTTTTGCAGTTAACAATACTTTTATTTTTGACTGGAGGACTTACTAATCCATTTGCTGTTCTGATTATTGCCCCTGTTACCATCTCTGCAACGGTTTTAACACTTCGTGCGACACTATTTCTTGGAGTAGTTGCTAGTATGTTAATTTCGGCTCTAGTTTTTTTTCATTTACCGTTAAAAACATTTGGTGGAGAAACCCTGTCGCTGCATGATATTCTTCTTTATGGTGTTTGGGTCGCTCTCTTAATCACAGTAAGTTTTTTAGCAGCTTATGCAAGAAAGGTTAGCATGGAAACATTTTCCATGAGCCAGGCTCTTCTGGCGACCCAAATGGCTTTAGAGCGAGAACAAAAGCTTACGGCAATAAGTGGAGTTGTCGCAGCAACTGCTCATGAATTGGGAACCCCTCTTGCAACAATAAAGTTAGTTTCAACCGAGCTGTTAAGCGATCTGGATAGTAATTCTGATTTTAAATCCGACGTAGCCTTAATCGGTTCGCAAGTAGATAGGTGCAGAGATATTTTGAAAAATATGGGGCAAAAAGGTAAAGACGATATGCTATTAAAGACATTACCAATATTAAGCTTAGTTCAAGAGGCGACTGCACCACATATCAACAGAGGGAAAAAAGTTTTTTTAAGAGCTCAAGGAAGATCTGGTGAAATGCTCGAAGATTTGTTTGTAAGTTCTCAGCCAAATGTTTATCGGGAATCAGAGGTTATACATGGGTTGAGAAACTTGATGCAGAATGCTGTTGATTTTGCTAAATCTGTCGTTGTTGTAAATGTTAACTGGGATGATTTATGGATTACTGTTTCGATCTTAGATGACGGAAATGGTTTCCCGAATGATATGCTTGGAAAGATTGGTGATCCTTTCGTTAAAAAGGGTTTAGTAGAGAAGGTTTTAGATACAAGATATCCCGAGTATGAAGGAATGGGTCTGGGTTTGTTTATTGCGAAAACTTTGTTAGAAAAAACAGGAGCAAAGTTGTCCTTTTCTAACAGGAGTTTTCCGGAGGAAATAGATGTTTCGTTTGAAAAAATAAAACTGACAGGAGCATTAGTTGTCGTGAAATGGAAAAAGGAAGAATTTGCAATTGACGAAAACGAAATTAGAAAGCCTTTGAAAGAAAATCCACATAATTAGATATAGCAAAGTTTTTATACTTGGAGGAATATAGTTGAGTACAAAAATAGGAACATTTTACAGTCAAAAGCGCATGTATTCGGGCGGTATTGGTTTTTTGAGGGTTACCCAAATAGGATGTACTGCTGTTGCTGAAGCATTGGCTTCAACACTTGCCTTAGGAGATACGGTACTTTTAAATGGTTCCATTGGTGCCGGGAAAACACATTTTGCTCGGTCAATTATTTTATATAAATTAGCAAAAAAAAATATGGCAGAGGACGTTCCATCTCCAACTTTTACGTTAGTTCAAGTTTATGATACTATTCAGCCAGAAATTTGGCATGTTGATCTTTATAGACTTTCGAGTGAGGCTGAAGTTTTTGAGCTTGGGCTTGAGATAGCATATGAGAGTGCGATATGCTTAATTGAATGGCCAGGTCGGTTGGGTTCTTTTTTACCAAAAAGGTATATTAAAGTAGATTTTGAGGATTGTGACTCAGATTTAGAGTCTCGAAATCTGATCATTTCATTTCAAGGTGATTCTTGGGGTGACCCATTCAATAAATTAAAAAGTGAAATATAATTATGCTTTTTGATGATAATGCACACTCAAACAAGGGACTTGGGTCTAATCTTAGAGTTTTCCATCTGCCCATATGCAGCAATTTTATTTTAGATTTTGCTGAGGGTTTGTTTATGCGAATTAGCGCAAATTATAACTCCAAAAGCCTTGCTAAATTGAGAAATATTAAAATTTACACAAATAACATTCATACTAAGCAATTAATACAAAGTCTTTTTATGGACTCAAGCTATCCTATAACGCCGCAAGTTTTTCAGCTCGAGGATTTGTCAGCTTTAACGCCGTTAATTCCGATAAATCAAATGTCTGAATTAGTGTATCCGCTAATGGCAAAAGTGGAAGAACCTATTCAGCAGTATTGTCAGCTAGAAGAACTAATTATTAAATTTCTCAGTTCAAAAGATCCAAATTACGTAGCGTCTTCCTCTTTTGATCTGGCACTAAGCCTGGCAAAGTTAATAGATGAATTAAATAATAGCGGTCTGAGTTATGAGTCCTTTGAGCAAAAATATTTTAATGATTTACCTTGCTTTTGGTCGTCGAGTATAAGAAAGCTAAAAAAAATATTTGTCGAGTATGATAATTGGCAGAGAAAGCTGAATATTGTTACAAAGAGTGCGAAGTATGCTGCTGAAACTGCCGCTTTAAGTCGTTTGTGGTTGAACGAACCTTATCAAGATCCAATATTAATAGTGGGTTCAACAGGATCTCGACTATCAACATCGAATTTTATGAAAGCTGTTGCGAGTCTTCCTCAAGGTGCAGTGATTTTGCCTGGTTTGGACACGCATATGGCTAGTAGTTCATGGGGCATGATAATGTCTGAGCACCCACAATATGGGTTTGTTTCTTTGGCAAACAAATGGATGCTGTTCGGAAATGATCGCAAATATATAACGAAATCACCCTCGTGGCTGCTAGAGGAAAAGAAAGAAAAAGATATCCCTGTGGATATCAGGTCCAAGGTAATATCGTTGTCAATGCTACCGGCGGCTGCTTCTGATGAGTGGATAAGGCAAATTCCAAAATATTCTAATTGGATTCAGGCGGCTTTTCAGAACGTTACCTTATTAGAAGCGGATAATTCTAGGCAAGAAGCGACTGCGATTGCCGTTGCTATAAGGGATGCATTGGAAAAGAATTTAACTGTAACTGTTATAACTCCGGACAATCAGTTACGTCGTCGGATCGCTGTTAATTTGGAACGTTGGCATATTGCAGCGGATAATTCTATTGCGAAACCGTTAGCAGAGTCTCCTGAAGGAAATTTTTTGCTTTTGACAGCAACTTTGATGAAGGAATCAATTAAATTTCAAGATTTAATTACGGTATTAAAAAGCTCTTTTTGTGAAAAATTCCATCCTAATCATTTGAAATATGTTTCAATAATTGAGACTAGTTTTATCGCAAGCGGCTACTTAAATTCGAACTTTGCTGAGAGAAAAGAATGGGCTGCCAGTCAAGGTTTAGGATTTTATGAATGGTATAACCTTATCGAAAAATTGTCCCGATTGATAGAATTCGATAATAATACTTATCGTGTTTCTGAGCTATTGAAGATGCACATGAAATTTGTTGAAACGCTCACTTCCGAAAACCCTTTTCAAAACCGTTCACAAACAGAGAATTGCTGCTTTTGGGAGGGTGAAATTGGTGAAGCCTTGTTAAAGCAACTAAGTGAATTTCAAACAATGTCTGAAGATATGAGACTTTATAATAGTACTGACTATAATAAGATATTGAGAAAAGTATTGTCCGAATTACCTCAGTCTACGTCTCGAAAGTTTTCGAGCAGAGGCGTGAATATTTTGGGTACTTTTGAAGCGAGAGCAAAAACAACTGATATTTTTATTTTGGCCGGTTTGAATGAGGGATCTTGGCCAATTAGTTCCGAGGAAGACCTGTGGTTAAATAGAGTGATAAGAGCTAATTTAGGTATGGATTTGTTAGAGCGTCGGATAGGGCTTTCAGCTCATGATTTTCAACAATCTGTAATGGTCAAACAGTTAATTTTATCTCGTGCATTAAATCAGGCTAATAAACCTTCATTAGCGTCTAGGTGGTTAGTACGACTTGAAAATCTATTGATAGGAATAGAAGGAGACGGTAAAAGTGTTATCGAAAAAATGCGAAACAATGGTTTTAAATTATTAGAGCTAGTAGCACTACTTAACAAAGGAAGTCATGTTTCAAATATTGGATCTAATACCGCTGCAAAAAGACCAGCACCAATTCCCCCTTTAGAAGCCATACCAGAAAAAATATCTGTAAGCCAGCTTGAGACCTTAGTTCGAGATCCGTATGCAATTTACGCAAGGGATATTTTAAAGCTAAGAAAGATAGAAACCATTCCGTTAAATGAGGATTTGAAAAAAAAAGGCCAACTTGTTCATAAGGTTATGGAGCTGTTCATTTCAAAAACATTAAATTTTTGGCCAGATAAAGAAACGGCTATAAAGTTAATTAAAAATATATTCAAGGAGACTTTCGAAAATAAAAACTTCTCTACAGACAATATGGCAATTTGGGAATTGCAGTTATTAAAAAGAGCGGAAAATATAGTTAATGACGAACAGTTTAGAAGAACTGTTGCTTCGCCAGTGGCGCTAGAAACAAGTGGTAGCCTTATTCTTTATCTCTCAAATAAAAAGAAATTTGTTGTAACCGCTAAAGCTGATCGATTAGATCAGTGCGATGCGGGATTTTTGGTGTATGATTATAAAACGTTTTCTGTGGATCAAAAAATGTTAGAGGACTTTTCTCCGCAACTCGATGTTGAGTCGATAATGGTAAAGGCGAGAGCTTTTAATGAGATTAAAAGCATTAAGAATAATAAAGTTTTGGGAAAAGGCTTGTTGGGATTAGGCTCTAAACCTAACCAAGTTTTTGAGAATATTTCTGAAGCTAAATTAGACGCCATTTCATCTTCGTTGCAGTCTTTGTTGGAAGAAATGTATTTGGGAAATGGTGTTTTTGTAGCGAGACTGAATCCAAGAAAAAATCAGTACTTTGAAGGAGACTATGACCATCTTTCTCGGTTTGGAGAATGGGCAGAGTTTTCAACTTATGAAAAACTATTTTTAAGTATCGTCTGATGTATATGAGCTTTTTAAATGAAAATTAAAAATAAATATAATAATAATTTTTCTTGTAACCGCAGAAGTTCCGTTTGGGTATCGGCAAACGCTGGTGCGGGAAAAACGCACAACTTAATTGTTCATTTGTCAAGACTTCTTTTAGGGGGAGGGCTTCCAGAGAAAATCTTGTGTTTAACATACACTAATTCAGCTGCAATAGAAATGCAAAATAGAATATTCAGTGAGCTAGGAAGTTGGACCAGACAGAACGACAAAGATTTGGAGGCGAGTTTAAAATCTATAGGAGAACATGTTCCTGCTGCAAATAAAGAAAAGGCGCTAAAGCTATCTTTTGCAAGACAGCTCTTTGCGAGGGTGCTGGAGACGCCCGGAGGATTAAAGATCTTAACTTTACATGGTTTTTGTAGACTTGTTTTAAAAAAGTTTGCAACCGAAGCTTCTGTTAATTCAAATTTTAGGATTCTAGATGAGCGGGGAAGCAATGAATGCATCCGGGACGCTCTTGACTATTGTGTAGAAATGGAAAAGACCGAGCTTAGTAATTTTCTGAGGCATTACAACGGTATTGATCTAGTTCTAGTTGCAGAACAAATTTTGAAATTTAGACATGAATTCAAAAAAGGTTTTAGAAAGGAAAAGTTTTATAAACTCTTAGGAGTAGCAGACCAGAAAATAGATTTTGAAACGGAATGGAAAAAATTGTTTCGATCGCTGCCGGAGAATGTAATCCCATGTTTAATTAAAGCTCTTTCAAATGGTGGAGAGTACGATCTTAAGCAGGCAGAAAATTTAAGAAAATTGCGCTTCCAAAGTTCACTGGAAAAATTTGAAACGTTTGAAAAAGTATTTTTGACGAAAGGAAGAATTCGATCAGTGCGTAATTATCCGAGTAAGCGGGTGAAAGAAAGCTATCCTGAGATATTAGATATTTTTTGTGTTCTTCAACAACGGGTATTAGAGTTTCGAACGAAATTGAATGACTCAAAAATGATACAGAAAAATAGCGACTTATATGAATTTGCAAATAAATTTTTGAATTTTTACGAGAAGACGAAACTAAAAAGAGGTTTTGTCGATTATGACGATCTAATTTTTAAAGTTTCTCAGTTGTTAAAAAAAGAAAATCATGATTGGGTAAAGTTTAAGTTGGACGGGGGAGTTGATCACATCTTGCTTGATGAAGCACAAGATACCTCTCCAAATCAGTGGCGGATAATTTTAGAATTAACGAAAGATTTTTTCTCAGATACTAGATTTATTGAGGGTAAGAGATCCTTATATGTTGTTGGTGACTTTAAACAATCAATTTATTCCTTTCAGGGAGCAAAGCCCATTGCGTTACAAGAGATGGAGAAAGTCTTTTATGATAAAATCAAGCCGAGTGGTAATAATCTTTTGAAAATTGATTTAGAGAGTTCATACAGATCTTCGCCTATTATTTTAGAACTTGTTGATCAAATTTTTTCCTCTGGTGAATTAGTTGGAGCTTCTACAAAAGCTCAGCACAAGGCTTTTTTTTCTGATATGGCAGGACGGATCGAATTATGGCCAGTAATAGAGAAAACAAAAAAACGAAAAAGTGCATGTTGGTGGGAAAAGCCTATTGGTTTGACTTCGGTTAAGGAAGTAGACCAACTATCAAGTCTAATAGTGCAAAATGTAAAATCTATTTTGAATTCAAATGCTAAGTTTTTGGAGAGAGATCATCAGGGAAACAACCGTTTTAGATCTATTTTGCCGGCCGATTTTTTAATTTTAGTGAGGAATAGAGGTACTCTATATCAATCTCTTATTAAGTGCTTGAGTGAGGCGGGTCTTCAGGTTTCGAGCTCTGATCGCTTGCAAATACAAGATAGTCTTGTAATTAAAGATATAATATCGATTTTAAAGTTTCTAAATAACCATACAGACGATTTAAGTCTGGCTGAGGCTTTAAGATCTCCTTTGCTGGGTTTTTCAGAGGAAGAGTTATTCCAAACCTCTTTTGGTAGGAAAGGTTCTCTTTATGAATCTTTAGTAAAGAATTTTTTCCATCATCAGGCAGTGTTTATTCTTTTGGATTTAATAGAATTTTCGAAGATAAATTTTACATATGAAATTGTGGAAAGGATTTTGATTAAACATAGTGGTCGAAAACGATTTATTGACCGCTTGGGAACAAATGTTGAAGAAGTGTTAGATCAATTTTTAGAGCAGATTTTAATATTTGAAGAAACTGAAATTCCAAGTTTGAGGGGATTTTTAATATGGATAAGCAATAATAAGTTATCTAGCAAAAAAGTTTTTTCTCCGATCGCACAGCAAATTCGTGTTTCAACTGTGCACGGGGCTAAAGGTTTAGAGTCTCCTATTGTAATTCTGCCTGATACATTTAATCAAGCAAGACAAGGAAAAAATGAAATTTTCCTAAAATATGAAGATATAGTGTTTTTTAATGATAACAACTTGGATGCTACGCCAGCAGTGAAGCTTATTAAAGATCAGTACAAAAAGCTATCGCAAGAAGAAGAAAATAGATTGCTATATGTAGCACTTACGCGCGCAAAGAATTGGCTTATTATATGTGGAGCTGGATCTCAAAATGACTCGATCGATGTAGACAAAAGTTGGTATGCTCAATGTAGAGACGCCTTTAATAAATTAGATTGTTCAAATATAGAAACTTTTCACGAGACTTTTGGTAGCAGGCAAGTTATTGAGCATAATTGGTCACTAATATCTAGCGGAATGAGACAAGAAAAGACAACAAAAAATAAAAACTTTGATTTTCAAGATATAAAGAGTCAAGATTTATTTTCATGGCTTTTTGCTCCTCTATCAGAAGCATCTGATATTAAAAAGATAGTTACTCCATCAGTTGTGATGGGTAATTGTGAGGAACAACCTAGGTTTCCGATTTCTAAAAAATCGATGTCTGATAGGGTTACTACAGATAAAAAGCCGTTTGGGTCAGTTGTTCACGCTTTGCTCCAAGCTTTACCAGGGGTTCCAGAAGAGCGGTGGCAGATGTCTGCAAAGAAAATTGCGACTGAATTAAATCTTGATGAAATTTTTTTTGATGAGGCTTTTTTAGAGGTGTATAATATATTAAAGAATCCTGATTTTAACATTTTCTTTAAAGAAAACATATTTAGAGAGTTTTTTGTCACAGGTACGTTAGACTCTGTTTTTTTTAAGCTTGGGAAAAAAAAACCTTATCCTATTTTTGAGGGACGCATTGATTTATTATATATCGAGAGTCCAGATATTTATATTCTTGATTTTAAGACTGATGAGTTCATACCTGAGACAGAATATGATATTAAAAAAGCATATCTTGCACAATTAGAAATTTATGCCAGTCTAATTGAAGAGAGGTTTCCAAAATTTAAAATACATATTTTTATTATGTGGACCAAAATTCCCAAACTTTTTAAAATTTCGAGAATACGTTCTTGCGAAGCGATTGAAGAGATTTTTAGGGATGAGGTTCTTGACGGGACTTTCTATGCTTAATATGATTGAGTTTTTAAATAAGGTGGAGAAAAGTGTATGGGGACGATTAAAGTAACTGATGAGACATTTGATGAGGAAGTTGTAAATTCAAAAATTCCTGTAGTTGTTGATTTTTGGGCGGAATGGTGTGGACCTTGCAAACAAATCGGACCCTCTTTGGAAGAACTAGCAGCAGAGTATGATGGGCAAGTCAAAATAGCAAAGGTTAATGTCGATGATAACCCTATCTCTCCTAGTAAATTCGGAGTGCGAGGTATTCCAGCACTTTTCTTATTTAAAGGTGGAGAAATGATTTCAAGTAAAACTGGAGCGGCTCCTAAATCAGTTCTGCAAAGCTGGATTGACGAGAGTAAATGAGGATCTAACTATTTTCGGAAAGTATATAGCCTGCTAGGTAAAGTGAACCGCAAATCAGTATACGAAGCGGAGTTTCTTTATTTGGAGAGTTTAAGATTGTTGATAGTGCCATTTTTGTCGACTGTGCCGTGTAAGACTCTATTTTCAAAAGTTTTCCTGTCTCGCATATTTTTTTTTGAGAAAAAGACTGAGGTTGTCCTGGTATCTTAACACCATAAAGTGAACTTATAGTTTTACTGAAGGGTTTTAAAAAGCCGAATATATCTTTGTTATTCATCATACCGCAGATTAAATGAATAGGTCTATTTTCAAGAAAGCGAATTGTTTCACTGATCTTTTGCCCTGCGGCTACATTGTGACCTCCATCAAGCCACAATTCTGAATTATTACACTGAGCTTTGACAAGTTCAACTAATGGACCTTCTTTAAGTAGTTGTAATCGGGCAGGCCAATTTACATTGCGAAGGCCAACAGAAATCTCTTTTTCGCCTATCTTAAGGTGTTGAAGTGCTGATATCGCCATTCCAGCATTTTCAATTTGGTGCTTTCCTCGCAGGTTCGGAGCAGGAAATGTAAATTTACCATACATATTATTGAAAATTAGTTTTCCATCAATTTCTTTAATAAACCAATCTTCACCATACACTTGTAAGACGGCACCTATTTCGCTTGCTTTATTTCGAATTATTTTAAGAGCTCGCTTATCCTGCTTTCCCACTATAGCAGTAACATTTTTTTTTAATATTCCTGCTTTTTCATGCGAGATTTCTTGCAGTGTGTTTCCTAGAAAATGTTCGTGATCTATTGAGATTGGAGTTATAACACATAGTTGTGGACTTTCGATTGTATTAGTTGCATCAAGTCTGCCGCCCAAACCCACTTCAAGAAGGGTATAATCGGCTTTTGTTTGACTATATGCGAGAAACGCTGCGCATGTTGTAATTTCAAAAAAAGTTATATCTTCGTTACAATTATATTTTTCGCATGTAGTCAAGTAATTGCAAAGATCTACATCTGATATAAGTTTGCCAGCTAAGGTAATTCTTTCGTGAAACTTTACTAAGTGCGGTGAGATGTAGGCATGTACTTTCTTGTCAGAAGCTTCAAGAGAACTTTTGATTAATGAAAGTGTTGAACCTTTACCATTTGTGCCTGCTATATGAATAACTGGCGGAATTTTTTTCTGGGGGTTCCCTAGTTTCTGTAATAATTTTTCTACTCGATCCAAAGATAAATCAATAATTTTTGGGTGCAATTGGGTAAGGCGCTTCAGTATCATATCTGCAGAAGGTTGTTTTGTCGGAGGCATTATACTCTCATAAATTTTTTAGAGCTTTTGTTTATCTTCAGGAGCCGATAAGTCACCCTTAATAGCCCTTGGCTTCTTGAGCATCATATGTGTTAAAGTAATCAATTCCTCCCTTAAGTTTTGTCTCTCGACTACTCTATCCAGCATTCCATGTTCCAAAAGGTATTCCGATCTTTGAAAGCCCTCAGGAAGTTTTTCCCTAATGGTTTGCTCTATTACTCGGGGCCCGGCAAAGCAGATTAAAGCGTTAGGTTCAGCAATTTGAATATCACCGAGCATAGCATACGAAGCAGTTACGCCTCCAGTTGTTGGGTTTGTTAAAACTACTATATAGGGAAGTCTTGCTTCCTTTAACATTTGAATCGTTACAGTTGATCTGGGCATTTGCATTAAAGACAGTATGCTTTCTTGCATTCGTGCTCCACCTGCAGCCGTGAAAAGTATAAAGGGAGATTTCTTTTTAATCGCGCGTTCCGTTCCTGTAACAATAGCATTGCCTACAGCACGACCCATAGAGCCTCCCATAAATTTGAAGTCCTGTGCTGCAACTACTGTATTTAAACGCCCAAGCTTTCCTTCTGCAACGAGCATCGCCTCGGTTTCACCAGTTTTTTTTCTCGCATCTTTCAGCCTATCGTTATATTTTTTTGTATCTTTAAACTGTAGTGGGTCTGAAATTGGCTGTTCAAACGGTAACTCATTGAACAGTCCCCCGTCAAATAGGTTAGTAAATCTATGTCGAGGTGAAATGTACATGTGATGGCCGCATCCATTACAAACATTCATACATTCTAATAATTCACGATGAAAAATCATACTTCCACAAGATTCGCATTTTTTCCATAAGTTTTCAGGAGTGTCTTTTCGAGAAAAAATCGCATTTATCTTAGGTTTAACAAAATTTGAAATCCAATTCATTGAAAGTCCTCACTTTGATTATAAAATACCTTTGCAAGAAAAAAATTGCAATGATTACGTTGGCAAATACAAAATTGAAAACATTTGTTGTTTTATGTAAATAGAATAGTAGTACACTGTTATCTAAATTTTGAAAAAGAAAGTATGAAGAATGGATAAAACTAAATTCCGCAAAGCTAACTTACCTAGTCGATACGTTACAGAGGGAGCGGAGCGCGCTCCCCACCGATCTTTTTTATATGCCATGGGTTTAACCCAAGCTGAAATACATCAACCTTTGGTGGGAGTAGCTACGTGTTGGAATGAAGCTGCGCCTTGTAATATTTCACTCAGCAGACAAGCGCAACATGCAAAAAAGGGCGTCAAAGAGTCCTTCGGTACTCCACGAGAATTTACAACAATTACTGTCACTGACGGCATAGCTATGGGACATGAGGGAATGCGTTCTAGTCTTGTTTCTAGAGAAGTTATCGCTGATAGTATTGAGTTGACTATGAGAGGTCATTCATATGATGCTTTAGTCGGTTTGGCAGGATGTGATAAATCTTTACCAGGAATTATGATGGCTATGGTTCGATTGAATGTACCTTCAGTTTTTGTTTATGGCGGATCAATCTTACCTGGAAGGTATGAAGGTAAGGATGTAACTATCCAAGACGTTTTTGAGGCAGTCGGTAAATTTCAGGCTGGTCAAATAACTAAAAAAGCCCTGGAGGAGTTAGAATCGGTAGCATGTCCTTCAGCAGGCGCTTGTGGAGGCCAGTTTACTGCTAATACGATGGCATGTGTTTCCGAGGCTTTAGGGTTAGCGCTTCTAAATTCGAGTTCTATGCCAGCTCCATATGAATCTAGAGATCAGTACAGTTATGCTTCAGGGAAACGAGTAATGGAGCTGATAGATAAAAATATTAGAGCAAGAGATATAGTGACGAGAAAATCATTAGAGAACGCAGCCCGTGTAGTGGCATGCACAGGTGGGTCGACTAATGCCAGTTTACATCTACCTGCGATAGCTAATGAAGCCGGTATTGAGTTCTATTTACAAGATGTTTGTGAAATATTTAAAAGCACACCATATTTTGTTGATTTGAAGCCGGGTGGCAAGTTTGTCGCAAAAGATTTGTATGAGGCTGGTGGAATTTCAGTTGTTATGAAGGAATTGAAAAAGGAAGGACTCATTCACGAAGATTGTATGACAGTGAGCGGTAGATGTATTGGTGAGGAACTTGAATATGTAAGTGGGGAGGCAGATGGAAAGGTTATTTACTCAATAAAGAATCCAATTTCAAAAACGGGAGGCGTTGTCGGGTTGAAAGGAAACTTAGCTCCTGAGGGTGCTATAGTGAAAGTAGCTGGTATGCTTGATGAAGAACTAATTTTTAGGGGACCTGCGCGAGTTTTTGAATGTGAAGAAGATGCCTTCGAGGCAGTAAAAGGAAGAAACTATGAGGAAGGAGAAGTTATAGTAATAAGAAATGAGGGTCCGGCTGGAGGACCAGGGATGAGAGAAATGCTTGCAACTACCGCTGCACTTTCGGGCCAGGGAATGGGAAAAAAAGTAGCTCTAATTACTGACGGACGGTTTTCGGGAGCGACAAGGGGTTTTTGTGTTGGCCATATTGGGCCTGAAGCAGCAGCTGATGGGCCAATTGCGTTTGTTCGTAATGGTGATATAATTATTTTAGACGCTTTAAATGGAGAAATTTCATTTAACGTGTCTGATAAAGAGATTGAGCAACGGAAGAGAGACTGTAAAGAAAAAAAGAAAACCAATTATAATTCTGGAACTTTATGGAAATATACTAAGCTGGTTGGTTCAACGTTTAAAGGTGCTGTGACTCACCCTGGTGCTAAATCTGAAACGCATGTGTATATGGACATATAAGAAATATTTAATATTAGTGAGTTTTTGATGCGCCTAAGATTACCTTCTGTTATAGTAATGATTTGTTTATTTGCTTATGGGTGCGTCGGATCCAACGAGTATTCCTTACCTCAAGCAGTGTCTGTAAGTATTGATTCTACTCCATTTATTGTGTCTGCGCCCAAAGGTTTTTGCGTAGATCAGACTAGTGCAAAGAAGACCAGAAATATTATGACGGTTTTTATTGTTAATTGCGTAGACCTCGGAAACAGTTGGAATCAAAGTTTAGGTCGTAGACCGATTTCCGCATTATTGAGTGCGACCGTGGCAGTAAGAGATGACAAAGGTGATATTGTTAAAGAGCTGTACAATTTTTTTTCGAATAAAAAAGGTGGATCTAGATATTTAAGCGCTTCACAAGAGTTAGAAACAAAATTATTAAGATCAGAATTGGTGGATGGAATGCTCTTTTTATATCTAGAAAAAAATAGTGA
>MDTB01132948.1_pt1 | contig 29678 bp, 33 predicted proteins | sample 811161 | NCBI WGS metagenome assembly MDTB01 (sample SAMN05326650, study PRJNA326480) | marine metagenome | isolation source: seawater | place: Mediterranean Sea | collected 2009 | reverse complement strand
ACTCACATTTAGATCAACAATTAATTTTGCACCATTAACTTTACAAAGTTTTGCGATCTCATCAACCTTATCTTTATGACCAGATAATACTATTTGTCCTGGGCAATTATCATTAGCAATTTCACACACCTCATTACTTTCTTTAGAAACTAACAAATCTTCTAATATGCAAAGTTTCATACCAATAACTGCTATCATTTTAGTTTCTATTGAATCAACAGCATTTTGCATTGACTCTCCTCTAATTTTTAGTAATTTAGCTGTATCAGTCAACTTTAAAGAATCCGTTGAACATAAAGCTGAATATTCTCCTAATGAATGACCACAAACAACAGAAGCAATAGAAGAAAAGTCTTGTTTTAATTCAAATTCTAGAACTTTTACAAGAGCAATACTTAGTGTCATTAATGCTGGTTGGGTATTCCTGGTTTGAGTTAAAACTTTTTCAGGACCACGAAAAATAATTTTTGACAAATTGTAATTTAGGGTATCATCTACCTCCTGAAAAACTTCTCTTGCTTTGTGATGATTTTCATAAAGGTCCAGTCCCATTCCTACTTTTTGAGAACCTTGTCCTGGGAAAACAAATGCCAAATTTAATTTTTTTTCACTCATCATTAACTTTAATATTCAATTACATTAAAAGATTCTTTTTTTTTTTCAAGATTGATGTTATAAGAACCAAACCTTGCTATTTATAGCTAAATTCTATTTGAATTTAACCGAAAGGAAAGAAATTATGAGTTTATATGAAAGTATTTTTGTACTAAGTAGTAATTTAACAGAAAAACTTGCTGAAGAAAAAGTCTCAAAATACGAAGATATGGCCACCAAAAATGGTGGTAAGATACTAAAAAAAGAATATTGGGGACTAAGAAATTTAGCTTACAAAATAAAAAAAAATTCTAAAGGTCATTATTTTTTTTATAATCTTGAAACAAGCTACTCTAATATTCAAGAAATTTCTCAAAAATTAAAAATAGATGAAGATCACCTAAGATTTCTTAATATAAAAATTAAGGAAGTCTCCAAAGAGTCGTCGCTAATTTATAAAAAATCTAAAGAAGAAAGTTAAAAAAAATGGCTACTAAAAACAAATTATTTGACAACAACAGAAATACATTATCAAAACAATGCCCACTATCAGGAAAGCACGCACCAGAAATCGATTACAAAAATTTAGATTTACTCAAAAGATTTACTACTGAAAAAGGAAAAATTTTACCTAGCAGAGTAACATCTGTTTGTACTAAGAAACAAAGACAATTAGCCTTGGCCGTAAAAAGAGCAAGATTTTTGGCATTATTACCCTATGTTTCAAATTAATATTTAATGGAAAAGAATGTAAATAAATTTTCAATAATACTATATTCATCAATATTTATTGTCATAACTTATTTATTACTTTTAAAAACTAATGCTCAAATTTATTTCTTATTAAACTTATTACCACTTCTGATCATTGGTCTTTGTACACCTATATTATTAACAATATCTAGTTTTTCTTTATCTAATCTTATACTAATTATTTTTTTTAATACTAATATTAGCAATGAGGTTTTTGAATTGAGCTACTACTCAAATTTGAATCTCATTCTTACATTTATTTTAGTATTTTCTTACACAAGTTTTTTAAAAATAAAAATAAAAAAAAGTTGGTTTCAATATTCAAAAGTACTTTCATATTATTTGCTAATTATTACTATTTTTCTTTTTATCTTTCTTAAATTCTTTTTCTTTGAAATTGATTTTGAACATTCCCTCAATGAAATAAAAAAAGTCTATTTAGAAACTTTCAGAAAAAACGACATTGATATTTCAAAGGAATTAGAAAAAATACTTGTTATATTACTAAACATATATCCTGCTTTAAATGTTATCTTTTTAGTTTGTATGACAATCATTAGCACAATATTAGCACAAAAATTTCTAGAAAAACTGGAAATTAATTATAGACCATCAATTAATTTTGAAAATTTTAACTTACCAAATTGGTATTTCTTTCTTTTAATAATTTTCTTTGTTAATTTTATTTTTTTTAAAAATAACTTTGAAATAATCTTCTTAAATTTATTCCTTGTATTTTCATCACTGTTCATTATTCAAGGAACAATTAAGTTTCTTGATTTTCTAAAAAAAATTAATTTACCTAATTCTTTGAAATTTTTATTATTATTTTTACTTTTTTTATTTTTCAGTTATCTTCTTTTAATATTCTTATTTTTAATTGGAATAAATGAACAAATAAAAGGATTTTATAAAAATAAATTGATTCCTTAGGAGAAAACAATGCAGATTATATTATTAGAAAGTTTTGATAAACTTGGAAAAATTGGAGATATTGTTGAAGTTAAAGATGGTTTTGCAAGAAATTTTCTCCTTCCAAAGAAAAAAGCATTACGTGCGAATAAAAGTAATAAAGAATATTTTGAAAAAATTAAGAAAGATCTTGAAGAATCTAATAAAAAATTAGTTTCTGATGCAGATAGTTTATCAAAAAAGCTTTCTGGTAAAGAGATAGTTTTTATTCGTCAAGCAAGTGAAACAGGTCAATTATATGGTTCAGTTAGTCCAAAAGATATTTCCAATCATTTTAAAAATGAAAAAATCTCAATTCCACCTTCTAATATAAATCTAACAGCGGCAATAAAAAAAATAGGTATTTTTGAAATTAAAATAAAACTTCATGCAGAAGTTTCTTTTTTTATAAAATTAAATGTTGCTATCTCTGCTAAAAGTGCTGAAGAACAAAAATTAAATTTAGAAAAATCACAAAACGATTCATTAGTAAAATCAAAAAAAATAGAAAAAAAAGATGAAGAAGTATCGGATAAAAAAGAAAAAAAAGAAGCATCTGATCAACAAATAAAAGATAAAAATCCAAAAAAAGTAAAACTAAGTAAAAACGAAAAAGATAGTTCCGTAGAAAAAAAAATTACCGAAGTTCAAAAAAAGGAAAAGAAATCTTAAATTAAAAAATGAATAGAATAGAAAATTTGTTATTGAAATATACTTTTTTCAAAAAAATTTTATGCTCCTTTTAAAACTTTTCATCGGACTTTTAATTGTCTTGTGGGGAGCTGATTTACTAATTAATAGCTCTATTGCCCTTGGTAAAAAATATAAAATATCTGAACTTTTAATTGGAATTGTTGTTGTAGGTTTTGGAACTTCATTATCAGAACTTTTAGTATCAATTGATGCTGTATTAAAGGATGCTGCAGAACTCTCACTAGGAAATATTATTGGTTCTAATATTGCTAATATATTATTGGTACTTGGATTTACTGGTCTTATAAAAAATATAAAAGTACCCAAAGTATCTAACTTTGATAATTTTTTCCATTTCTTTGTTATAATTTTATTTTTCTTAATATTTATTTCAACTAAATTTAGTTTAATTTATGGACTACTCTTTATTATAATTTTTATATTATATTTATATAGAATATTTAAAAATTTAAAAAAAGAAGATTCAGAAATTTCAGAGAATGATCAAGGATTTGTATCAGTTAAAATAAATTCTCATCCAATTCTTTTTGGAATTCCAATTATAATAATTTCTATTTTTTTAACTGTTTTTGGTGCTGAAATTACTGTCATAAGTGCTATTGAAATATCGAAAGTTTTAGGTATTTCTGAGTCAGTTGTTGGTTTAAGCTTAATAGCTTTTGGAACATCACTTCCTGAAATAGCAGCTGGTGCAACTGCAATAAGAAGGATGAAACCCAAATTGATATTTGGTAATATAATTGGTTCAAATCTATATAATATTCTACTAATTTTAGGTTTTTCATCTTTATTTAAAACTTTTAATTATGATAAGAAAACACTTTTATATGATGTTTTAATTTTAATGATTTTAACTATTATATTTACATTGATTACAAGTTATAGGATAAATATCGATAAGAAAATTTCGATAACTCTAATAGTTATATATATATTTTATATGTTTTTTATTTATTTTAAAACCTTCCTTATGTAAAAGTTGTTACCAATATCCACAGAATTCACAGGCAAATTTATGATGATATTTTAATAAGACTAAGGTAATTTGTTTAATATGGTAAAAACAGAAGACAAAAATAAAAACATCGTAACTAATCTAAATTTTCAAAAAGATTTGAGACAAACTCCAACAAATTATGATGCAGAAAGAGCCTTACTTGGAGCTATCTTATCTAATAATAAAGCTTTTGAGCAAGTGGAGAGTTTTTTATCTAAAGATGATTTTGCTCAACCACTAAATCAAAAAATTTTTTTTTATATTAAAAAAGTAATTGATAAGGGACAAATAGCTGATTTAAACACCATAAAGCTTTTTTTTGAAAATGATGAAGATTTCAAAGAAAATGGTGGTATTGGCTATCTTCTTAAAATCTGCGAAGATTCCGTGAGCATAATTAATGCAGGCCACTATGCCAGAGTAATTCATGATCTTTCACAAAGAAGACAACTTATTAACTTTGGAACTAACTTAGTTAATAATTCCTACATGATTTCTGTTGAAGAAGATTCAAATGAAATAATAGAAAAAGCAGAACAAGAACTATATGATTTAGCAACTTTTGGAATTATCGAAACTGGTCCCAGAGCATTTGATAGTGTTGTATCTGAAGCAATCAATTATGCTGAAAAAGCATTCAAAAAAGATTCTGAAATTGTTGGATTAAAAACTGGTCTCAAAGACTTTGACAAAAAAATTGGTGGTCTTCATAACTCTGATTTAATTATAGTTGCTGGGAGACCTTCAATGGGTAAAACAGCATTCGCAACAAATATAGCATTCAATATATCTAAGCATCTTCAAAAGAAAGTTAAAGATGATCCTAATTCTAAAGGAAAAGTTCTTTTTTATTCATTAGAAATGTCCTCTGAACAGTTAGCAACAAGAATTTTATCTGAAAATTCTGGTGTAGCCTCAGAACAAATAAGAACAGGAAATATTTCCAAAAATGATTTCACTAATCTTGTCAAATCAAGTGAGGAACTATCTAATTTAGCTTTATTTATTGATGACTCTCCTGCTCTCTCTGTCTCTTCAATTAGAACTAGAGCAAGAAGATTAAAAAGAAAAGAAGGCTTAGACTTAATTATTATTGACTATCTTCAATTGATAACTTCAACTTCTAAAAACTTAAATGATAACAGAGTTAAGGAAGTTTCAGATATAACCAGAGGATTAAAGGCTCTTGCTAAAGAGTTGAATGTTCCGGTAATAGCACTATCTCAATTATCAAGAAAAGTAGAAGATAGAGAGGAAAAAAGACCTCAACTTTCAGATTTAAGAGAATCAGGTGCTATAGAGCAAGATGCTGATTTAGTTATTTTTCTTTATCGTGAAGAATATTACTTAGCCAGAAGTGAGCCAACTGAAGGGACAGAAAAACATACAATATGGGTGAGTAAAATGGATGAAATCCATAACTTAGCTGAAGCAATAATTGCAAAACATAGACATGGTCCAATTTCAAAGGTAAAACTACATTTCAACCCATCATCAACTAAATTTTCAGACTTCATTGATAACAATAATTTTTCTGATTAAATAATTCTAATAAAAAAAAATTTATTATTAAATAGCCTTGGAAATAACCTTGAAAAAAAATATATTAAGGCCAAGATGAAATCTTTAGTAAATTTTTTTATTTTTTTACCTTCTTTGATTGGTAAATATATTTATCATTTTTTTGACTCTCTCGGTTACTTTGCAGTTTTTTTCTTAGATTGTATTAAAAGTTGTCTTACTCCAAAATTTTATTTTAACTTATTTTATAATCAAATTATAAAGATTGGGTTTAACTCTTTACCAGTTGTTGGCCTAACTGCTATTTTTACAGGTATGGTACTCGCTCTTCAGTCTTACACAGGTTTTTCAAGGTTTTCTGCTGAAAGTGCAATTCCAAATGTAGTAGTTTTATCAATTACAAGAGAATTATCTCCTGTTTTGGCTGGTTTAATGGTTGCTGGAAGATCTGGAGCAGCAATAGCAGCTGAAATTGGAACAATGAAGGTTACAGAACAAATTGATGCTTTAAAAACTTTATCAACTAATCCATTAAACTATTTAGTAGCACCCAGAATTTTAGCTGGTGTTTTATCACTTCCTTTCCTTGTTTTTATAGGAGATATAATAGGGGTATTAGGTGGTTATACAATTTGTGTTCACGTGCTTAATTTTAATCCAGATGTATATTTATTAAACACATACAGTTTTGTACAGTTTATTGATGTTTTCTCGGGTCTTGTAAAAGCATCAGTTTTTGGTCTTATAATCACATTTATGGGATGTTATCATGGATTTCATGCAAAAGGTGGTGCTCAAGGAGTTGGTCTTGCTACAACTTATTCTGTTGTATCTTCTTCTATTTTAATTTTATTTTTAAATTATATCCTCACATCTTTATTTTTTAAATTATGAGTAATATTAAGATAAATATAAAAGATCTAAAAAAAAAATTTGGTGAAAAAGGTGTTCTAAAAGATATAAATTTAAAAGTTTATGAATCTGAATCTCTTGCTATCATCGGTGAATCAGGATCAGGAAAATCTGTTTTAACAAAATGTATCACTGGTTTATTAGAATATAACTCGGGACAAATTATTTTTGATAATTTATATGATTTAAAAAAGATAAATAAAGAAGAAAAAATAAAACATATATCTAAATTTGGGGTTCTATTTCAAAATGCAGCTTTATTTGATAGTCTTACAGTTAAAGAAAATATTTCTTTTTCACGGCAATTTTCTGAAAAATCAGAAATTTTGCAAGAAGTAGGTATTGATGACTCTATTCTTGAACTTTTCCCATCAGATATTTCAGTAAGTATGCAAAAGAGAGTTGGGTTAGCAAGAGCAATTTTAGCACAACCAGAAATTTTAGTTTTTGATGAGCCCACTACAGGATTGGATCCAATAATGTCAGATCAAATTAATAAACTGATAAGAAGACTTGTCACAAAAAAAAAACTTACTACTATAACAATTACCCATGATATGGAAAGTGTATATGAATTTGCTGACAAGGTGGCATTTATAAATAAGGGTGCAATTAATTGGTATGGTGATGTTAATGAACTTGATAAAACAAATAATAAGGTATTAATTAACTTCATAAATGGTGAAACTTAATATGGATATAGGTGCCTAAAATTGGAATCATATTTAATTTTTGATATCTCAGTAATTATTTTTGTTTTTCTTTCAGCAATTTTTTCGTTTACAAGAGGCTTTTCTCAAGAAACACTGTCGTTATTTAGTTGGACAAGTGCTTTTTTTATTTCTTATTTTTCAGCAGATTTTTTTTCAACTTTTACTAAAATTATAATAACAAATGAGCTTGTTGCTAATATAACAACTTATCTAATAATTTTTATTATTAGCCTCTTTTTTTTATCTTTTTTAACAAATAAGTTTTCAAGTTCAATAAAAAAAAGTTCTGTGGGAATGATAGATAGAAGTTTAGGGTTCATATTCGGAATCTTAAGAGGTTATATACTTTTATGTCTTTTTTATTTTGCATTTTCTAAACTTTATAATGATCAAATTCCAAACTGGCTAGAAAAATCAAAAATGAATTATCTTATAATGCACGGAACATTTGAAATCGTATATTTTTTTGATAAAGAAAATAAGTCCGCTCAGGCTATTGAAAGTAAACTTAAAAATAAATCAGATTCATTATTTGAAAAAAGTATTAACTCTCACCTAAGAAGAGAAAAAAAATCTGAGATAAATAAAGGTTATGATAAAGAAGATAGAGATAGTTTAAATTATTTATTTGAAAATATTGAAAATGAATAAATTATTTTTTAATTATTCTAAACCAAAAGATGAATGTGCAGTTTTTGGTATTTATAATAACAAAGATGCTTCATCACTAACGGCTCTTGGCTTGCATGCTTTACAACATAGAGGTCAAGATTCTACTGGTATTGTTAGTTTTAGTAAAAAAGGAAAGTTTTTTGGTCATAGAGGTATGGGACAGGTTTCAGAAGTTTTTGGAAACTCTGATGTAATTAAAAAACTAGAAGGTTCATCATGTATAGGTCATAATAGATATGGAACTACTGGAGAATCTGCATTAAAGAATGTACAGCCTTTATTCTCTGAAATTCACATAGGCGGTATTGCAATAGCTCACAATGGAAATTTAACGAATACCTCAATATTGAAAGAAAAGCTAATAAGCAATGGATCAATATTTCAGTCAACGTCAGATACAGAAGTAATCTTACATTTAATTTCGACGGCAAAAGGATCATTAATTGATAGACTGATTTTAGCACTAAAAACTATTAAAGGTGCATATTCTTTACTTATATTAGGTGAAAAATGTCTTGTTGGTGTAAGAGATCCATATGGTATTAGACCTTTAGTAATTGGAAAGTTAAATAATTCCTATGTTCTCAGTTCTGAAAGTTGTGGACTTGATATTATAGGTGCTGAACTTGTTAGAGATGTTGGACCCGGAGAAATAGTTATAATTGATGACAATGGAATAAATTCTATTAACCCTTTCCAGAAGTCAATATTACGACCTTGTTTATTTGAATATATATATTTTTCAAGACCTGATAGTATTTTAGAAGGAAGAAGTGTTTACCAAGTAAGAAAAAAAATAGGGCAAGAATTAGCTAAAGAATCTTCAGATGATGCAGAATTAATTGATACTGTTGTTCCTATCCCAGATTCTGGAAACGCATCAGCACTTGGTTACTCTCAGGAAATAAAAAAACCTTTTGAATTTGGTATTATAAGGAATCATTATACTGGAAGAACATTCATTGAACCAACAAGTCAAATCAGAAATTTAGGTGTTAAATTAAAACATAATCCAAACTTTGCTCCACTTAAAGATAAGAAAATTGCTTTAATAGATGATTCTGTTGTTAGAGGTACTACCTCTGAGAAAATAGTTCAAATGCTCAGAAATTGTGGGGCTCGAGAAGTTCATATGCGTATTGCAAGTCCTCCAGTAAAATATCCTTGTTACTATGGGATTGATACTCCCTTAAAAGAAGAACTCTTGGCATCAAAATATAGTATTGAAGAAATCTCAAGAATTATTGGTGTAGATAGTCTTAAATTTATTTCACTTGATGGAGTTTATAGAGCTCTCGGATTTACAAAAGGAAGAGATAATAAAAATCCTCAATTTACTGATCATTATTTTAGTGGTGATTATCCAGTAAAAATTGAAGATAAAAATCTAGGTACTAAACCATCTCAACTTTCTTTATTAATTGAAAACTAAATAAAAAATTGAGCTTTATAAAAGATACCGGAATAATTTTTGGAGCAACTGGGATGATTGGTTCAAAGTTAGCAATAGAAATTTCTAAAAAAAACGTTGACCTTATTCTTCACGGGAAATCAAAAAAAAAACTTGAGGAACTTAACAAAAAAATTAATAGTCCAAATAAAAATTCTATTTTTCTAAATTTTAATTTTCAGGATGAAAATCAAATTAAAAAATTATCTATAGCATTATCGCATAGATTTAAAAAAATTGACTTTATAATAAATGCAGTTGGTTCAATTGATAAGTTATGTCCTCTTACGGATTTAACTTATAAAGAATGGCAAAAAAATATAGTAGTTAACTTGAGTGCAAATTGGATGATTTTAAAGGAATTAGAACCACTATTAAAAAAATCAAAAAATCCAAAAATCTTTTTTTTTACAAATTCAGAAATAACTAATGGGAAAGCTTTTTTTAACTCATACGGAATCTCTAGTGCAGCTCTAGAAGCAATGGTAAAAATTTATTCTAATGAAAAGAAAAAATTTAACTTCAAAGTAGAAACTATTGAACTTGAAAATTTAAAAAGTGGTGTATTTGAAAAAATATATTCTGACATAAATCAAATTCAACAAGCCAAAGAATTGGATAAAACAATTCAAAAAATTCTTAAAGTTATTTTTTGATATCAAAAGTTTTTTATCCGAATATCTCTTTAGTTATATTGTCATACCAACCGAAAGATTGTAAAACTTCTTCTTTTCTCTCTTTTACACTTGCTGTAATTGAACTCTTTTCACTACCTAATGAAACTATTCTATCATTATTTTGGTTAATTCTATACCATGACGAAATTGAAAAACCATAATTTGGAGATGCTAGGCTATAACATGTATTAAGGAAAACAGGGTTTACAAGATCTTTTCCTAATATAATATTTTTTATATTTTCTGCACAAATCTTAGCTTGACTAGTTGCAGAAAATGCAGACTTTGGCATGTCCCAAGCATTGATTGAATCCCCTAATACATGGATATTTTTTTTTCCAATTAACTCAAATGTTTTTGGATTAATCTCACACCAATCATTTAAAATCAATTCTGAATCTGTAATAACATCTGCAGCTTTTTGTGGGGGAATTATATTTACAAAATCACCTGCGAATTTTTGTCCTGATTTTGTAGTTAGTATTTTATTTTTTTCATCAAACTTGATTACTTCACCCCCACCTTTCTTGGAAATCCAATCAATTGAACCTGGATATAGTTTTTTCCATGAATGAAAAAATAATTCCATTTTTGTAAAAGAATTTTTTGTATCAAGAATTATTATTTTAAATTTAATACCCTTTTTTTTTAATCTATAAGCAATCATTGATGCTCTTTCATATGGTGCAGGTGGACATCTATAAGGATAATCTGGGGCAGAAATCAAAATCTTAGAATTATTCTCTAAACTATCTAATTTTTTTGATAAAATATCCACTCTTCCACCATTCCATGCATGCGGAAATTTATTATTTGACTGTTTGTTATAGCCATCAATTACATCCCATTTAAAGCCAACACCTGGGGATAAAATCAACCAATCATAATTTAAAATATCATTATTTGTAAACTTAATTAATTTCCTGTCTGAGTTTATATATTTTACTTTAAGATTAATTAAATTTACTTTAGTTTTATCAAGCTTTGCGTAACTAAATCTATTTTCATTAATTTCTCTAAAGCCACCAATTACATAATTTGAAAAAGGGCAAGTATAATAATCTTTTTTTATATCAATTAAATTTAAATCAAATTTATCACTAAATCTTTTTAAATAACTTAAACATGATCCTCCACCGAAACCTCCTCCAATAATAACAATTTTAGGCTTATAATCTGCTCTTACTCCCCTTATAAAGGGTAATGAAAGCAATCCAAGTCCCAACGATTTTATAAATTTTCTTTTATTTTTTTTCATTATCTTTTTCTAAAAAATAGAATTTTGCTAATTCTAAAATATCTTCTTCACTTAAAACTTTTGTAAGTCTTGTCATAATATTGTTATCTTTTTTAAGTTTGTAAGCTTTCATTTTCTCTATAAACTTAAAATATGTTAATGAATTTATTTGTGGAACAATTTTGTTTGATGAACCCTGATCTGTATGACAACCGCTGCAACTTAAGGCAATTACCTTTGCATTTATTTCTTCACCCACAACGACATTAATATTACAAAACAAAATTAACGACAAAAGTAGTAATTTCTTAGTTAATTTTATTAATTTCATAAGGGTTATTAGATTTTTTAAAATTCAAAGTAACAATAACACCCTCAAAGTTGAATGTTTTTTTTAAATTATTAATTAAAAATCTTTTATAACTTTCTTTAATTTCCTTAGGAAAATTCGAAAAAAGAACAAATTTTGGAGGGCTAGAACTAACCTGTGTAATATACTTCATTTTAATTTCTTTTCCATTATAAAGAGGATGTGGATTATTTATAATCAACTTTTTCAGCCAATTATTTAATTTGTTTGTATTAACTCTTTGCCCCCAGGTTGGGAGAAAATTAATAATACCATTCATAAGTTTTTTAAGTCCAACTTTATTTTTAGCCGAAATAAAATAAATAGGTAAATTATTAATTTGAGGATAAAACTTATAAATTTGATTTTTAATATATTCTTCAGAAAAAGAGTGAATTGTATCTATTTTATTAATAACAATAATCATACATCTCGATTCCTTTACAACTAACCTCATTAGCTTAAAATTAAATTTTTCAAAATAGTCATTAATATCCAAAGTTAATATTATAATCTCAGAAAGTCTAATTTTTCGTTTTGTTTCAAAAACAGTCAATCTTTCAATATTATCCAGTTTTTTTGTATTTTTTGATATACCTGCAGTATCAAAAATTTTAAATTTTAAGTTTTTCCATAAAATTTGAGTTTCTACTGGATCTCTTGTTAAATTTGGTGTTTCGCCAGTTATGGAAATTTTTTCACCTTTAAGATTATTTATCAAGGTAGATTTACCAGAATTTGATCTTCCAATAATTGTAATTACATGATCAGAACGAAAATTTTTAATTTCACTAATTTCATTATTCTTTTTAATTTTATCTAAAATACATTGCTTTAGTTCTAATATACCTAATTTATGCTCTGCTGATATGTATAATGGTTGACCCATTCCCAGTTTATTAACATCATTTTCAATATAATCATTAATTTTACTTTCACATTTGTTAATAATAACCAATTTATTAATATCAAATTTTCTAATTAAACTAATAATTTTTTGATCCTCAAAGTTTAATCCATATTTTCCGTCAACAACAAACAATATTAAGTCACACTTTTTAATTGTACTTATTGTAAAATCTAAAATTTCTTTATTAAATAAATTATATTTTTCTGAAATTCCTGCAGAATCAATTAAAATTATTTTAGAATCTAAAATTTGTATTTCTTTTCTTCTAAGATCTCTTGTAATTCCAGGTTCATTTACAACAATGGCTAACTTTTTCCCCACCAATACATTAAAAATGGAGGATTTTCCAACATTTGGCTTGCCTAAGATTATAACTTCATTAGTCATTTTATTCGAAAGTTATTAATTTTCCTTCTTTACTTACAAAATAAATATATTTACCAGCATGAATTGGTTGAATAGTAAAACTTCCATTTTCTTTAATGAGACTTAATGTTTCTCCTGTATATGGTGAGAGAGAAAGTATTGTTCCTTCTGAACTTGCTACAATTAATTTATGCGAAGTTAGTAATGGTCCAACCCATAATATTTCTTCTTTTTTATTTGTTTTTAATTGTACTACCCAAACTATATTGCCAGAATCTTTAGTTACACAATAAAGTTTATTACTAGTATCTATTAAAAAAATATAATTTCCAGATATTGATAATGGATTAATAGTAGATACATCTAATTCCCATACCCTCTCTCCATCAATAGCTTGAAATGAGACAAATTGACCGGACGAATTTACAACGTAGAGATAATCTCCAGAAATTACTGGTGGAGACTGAATATCAGTTATTAAACCATCACTAAACAAAGAGCTATTACTTAAATTTTCGTACCATAAAACACTTCCATTATTTTCATTCAACGCGAAAATCTCTCCTGATGAATATGTTACAAAAACAAATTCATTTTCTATAGCAGGACTAACTCCACCAATGATTGATACACTCTCCAGATTTCCACTATGAGACCAGATATTATCACCGTTAAAAAGATCTAAAACTATTAGTTGATTATCATCAGTAGTTACAAAAACTTTATTATTTTCAATTAAAGGTGGAGCAGAAATCTGAGTTAAAAGATTCTTTTTCCAAATTAATTCTCCAGAAATATTTTTAAAAGCATAAAGATTGCCCAATCCAGAAGTAACTAATAAAAAGTCACCTTCGGCAGCAAGACCGCCAATAAAATTAATTTTTTCATTTGACTCTTCTTCTAATTCTTTAGACCATTTTAATTTTCCAGAAATTGAACTTCTTGCCTGTAACTTTGAATTATTATCTATAGTGTATATCAATTCATTTAATACAATTGGAGATACAATATATGGACCAATTTTACCTTCTCCTTTTCCTATTTTTGTTTCCCATTTTTTTTTTAATTTATCATTGCTCATAAAATGGAAAAGTCTATTAGATGAGTTTTGACTTATTTGCGGCCAATCTTCAATAAGTTTGGGGTTAGGAAGGCTAACCTTGGTAAATGACTTAACAAGTTTTTTTTCTTTTACCGTAAAAATATCTTCCCTTTTCCCAGGAATTTTTAATTCTTTTTCGCCTTCAAAAAGACTACATGAAGAACTAATAAAAAAAAAAAAAATAAAGTAAGTAAAATTAAGAAATTTTATTGACAAAACTAGTTACCATCTAAATATTCCACCATATCTCTTGCTCTTCCAGCTAGAGTAGATGGGGCGCTTTTTTTATCTAAAATTTGCTGAAAAATTTGTTTTGCTGAATTGATTTCACCTTTTTTTACATATATATATGCTTTAAGTTCCAAAGCCGAAAAAGCCCATGAATTATTGTCATTTGTTAATCTTTCAATTTTTTCTAATAACAAATCAGGGGATTTATAATCAAGTGCATTGATTACAAACAAGATAGTAGACATATCTTTAAAAGATTGGTCAACAGCTGTTTTTTCTAAATCAGAATAAATATCTAGACCTTCTTCAATTTGCTTCTTATCAATTAAAATTGAAGCTTGCTTCATTTTTGCCATTGTTACATATCCATCTGAAGACTTGTCAGTTATTTCTTCAAGTGCAATTAGAGCTGAATCAAAATCATCATCTTTTATTAATTCAACTGCAGCTGAAAAATCATCACCAAGTTGTTGTCTTGACATTTCTGTATAATTATTCCATCCGACTATTCCAGAGGTAAATAATACTATACCAACCGCAAAGCTTATGACATAAGGACCAACTTTCTTCCAAAGTTTGGCCGCTTTTTCTTCTTTTAACTCTTCGTCAACTTCTCTAATAAATTCTTCACTCATTTTTTTATAGAAATTTTATATACATGTTATTAAAATAATAATTATTTTTATATTATTTAGGATAAATATCAAATCATTTAATATGCTCGGAACAAGTAATAAAAGACAAAAGTTCAATTTAGTAAGATTCAATAAAGCTGAACTTAATAGAATAATGGAAATTTATAGCAAAAAAATTGCAATCGGAGAGTGGAAAGATTATTCCATTTGTTTTAAAAGAAACTACGCTTTATTTTGTATTCATAAATCATTTCAATTAGCTCCAACATTTGAAATCATGAAAAATAATGATGTTAAATTTACATTGTCATCTCATAATAAAATAATTTCAAGATCAAATTCGCTGACTGTTATACTCAAATTTTTAAATAAACCATCTTTAAGGTTAATTAGATAATTTTTTCTTTATACCGGAAGTATATGACTTATTTTTATTTTCATGAATCCTTTGCTTCCCCATTACACCGTCAAATATGTAATCTTTTTTTCCTGACTTCCATTTAATTACTAAATTTCCATCGAGAAGCGACCATGTACCCTCATCTCCATCAGCGTAAGTGGAGAATGCTCTTCCATTTTCTTCCAATTTAATTTCAAATTCTGACTGCCATTGATCGAATGCGATCCAATTACCCAACCATTTATTTGAAGTATCTGCTTTGACAAAGTTAAATAATAAACTAAAGAATAAAATAAAAATCTTCATAATTTTCTTTTTCTCAACTTAAGTGAATTAATTATTGATTTTTTTTCACTAGTAGAAAATTTTTCCCAATTTGAAATTTCTTCAAGTGATCTTAAACATGACAAACAATAACTGTTGTCTATACTAAGTTCACAATTTCTCTTACATGGTGAGATATTTGTCATTATTAATTCAATTTTTTACAAATATACTTAGAAAAAACATTTATATTTTTTTTTTTTAATATAATAATTAAATTTAAAAAAACAAATGCATTATTATGACTAAGGTACATCAGCAAAATATTGTTTGTTCGTTCTATCAATTTTTAAAAATTGTTGATCTAAAGAATCTAAAAATTAAAATTTTTAATCAAGCAAAAAAAAATAAAATTCTTGGGACAATCTTGATTGCACAAGAAGGAATTAATGGAACAATCTCAGGAAACAATGAATCAATAAAGAAAATAACTAAATTAGTTAAGAAAGAAGTTTCAGAAGATATATTATTTAAGTATTCTAAAAATGACAAACAACCATTTTTAAGGTTAAAAGTTAAAATCAAAAGAGAAATAGTTAGATTAGGGATCAAGGGCTTAAAACCAAATGTAAATACTGGAAAGTATGTAAATCCCAAAGAATGGGATAATTTTATTACAAATAAAGACGTTATAACATTAGATACAAGAAATAATTATGAGACAGAAATAGGATCATTTAAAGAGTCTATTATTCCGAAAACTAAAACATTTTCTGAATTCCCCGATTGGATAAAACAGAACAAAGAAATATTAAAAAATAAAAAAATTGCAATGTATTGTACTGGAGGGATAAGATGTGAGAAAGCTAGTTCTTATCTCTTAGATATCGGATATGAAGATGTATTTCAGCTTGAAGGAGGAGTTTTAAATTATCTAAAAGAAGTTAAAAATAAAAAAAGATGGAAGGGAGAATGTTTTGTTTTTGATGATAGAGTATCTGTTAATGATAAATTGGAAAAAGGTAATTTCATTCAATGTTTTGCTTGCAGAAATCCACTTTCTAAAAAAGATAGACTATCAAGGAACTACATAAAAGGAGTTTCTTGTCCTAATTGTTATAGTAAAACCTCTTCAAAAAAGAAAGAAAGTTTTATAGAAAGACAAAAACAAATAAATCTCTCTAAAGTAAGAGGGGAAAAGCACATTGGTAATAAAGAATAATAGTCAAATTGAAATTAAACTTCGGGTATTCTTTGAATTGATAGTTTTTTCATTTTTTCAATTAAAGTTGTCCTATTAATTTTAAGAGCTTCTGATGCTTTCGTCACAGACCCTTTGTTTTTTGCAAGAGCTGACTCAATTAATATAATCTCAACCTCACCTAAATGTCTTCTTAAATCTATCTTATCCATATATTCAAACCATTTTTTATAATGATTAGGATGTGGTATCGAATTCAATTTTTCATTATCATCATTTTTACTAATAGTTTCTAATGGAACTAAGTCTGATGTCATATCCCATAGATTTTCTTTTTCCTCTTTTTCGCTCGGTAGACTTATCCTTATTAAATTTTCTCTTATATTTTTTGAAGTGATTAACTTATTTGGAAAAATTATAGTGGCTCTTTCAATAACATTTTTTAATTCTCTTACATTTCCTGGCCATATGTGTTCTTTTAGAGCATTAAAGGCAGATTCATCAAATTGAGGAACTTCCAAATTATCTTCTTTTATTTCTTTTAAAATATGATTAACCAATATCGGTATATCTTCTTTTCTTTCTGATAATGTAGGAATATCTATGGGAAAAACATTAATACGAAAAAATAAATCTGATCTAAATGAACCATCCTCAATTTTTTTTTCAATATTTTGATGAGTAGCACAGATTAACCTTATATTAAGTTTAATTTCTTTTTTTCCTCCAACACGTTGAATTTTTTTTGTTTCAATGGCTCTCAATAACTTTGCTTGCAATGACATTGGCATATCACCAATTTCATCTAAAAATAATGTACCATTATTTGATAATTCAAATCTTCCTTGTCTTTGAGAATCTGCACCAGTAAAAGATCCTTTTTCATGTCCGAAAAGTTCTGTCTCAAGAAGTTCTGATGGTATTGCAGCACAATTAACATTTATTAATTCACCGTTTCTATTAGAAGACTTATGAATCTCTTGGGCAACAATATCTTTTCCACATCCAGTTTCTCCTCTAAGTAGTACTGTTGAATTGGTCTGAGAAACCATTGATACAAGCTTCTTTAATTGAATAGTTGTATCACAATTTCCTTTTATAATTTCACTCATAGATAAGACGTCAAAAAATTGAATATTAAAAATAAAATAATGTCAGAAACCTGACAAGAATCAATTTCAAAAAAAATTATATATTTAAGCAATTGTTTTTATTTACTTTTTTAAAAAAAAAATTAAAAAAAAAGATTTTGGTAAAGTTTTTGCTTCTAGATTCCTACTATTAAAAATTAAGGATTAAAAATGAAAGAGATAATTATTATTAAAGATTTTTTTGAAAACTCAGAAAATTTAAAAAACTTTTTTGAAGGTAAAAATCATAAATGTTCCTTACTAAAAATAAATGAGTTAACAAGTCTAAATTCACCTAAATCTATTCTAATAGGTTCAGGGGAATTTGAAAATAAAATTAAGGGTAGAGAAAATTTACTAAAAGTTTCAAGAAATATTGGGTGTTCTAAAGTAATGATTCTAGAAACTAAGTCTGCAGATTATAGAATAGATTCTGAATTAGGTGGTTCATATCTAAAACTATTTTTTGATAGTTTTGATGAATCAATTAATGAACTACTTTTAAATATGATTGCAAATCAAAAATTTTCTTATTCAGATCCTAAAACACATTCTCTTATAAACCTTGTAAAAAAAGTGGCAGACACCGAAGTAACAGTTTTTGTTCATGGACCTACTGGAACAGGTAAAGAAGTTGTTTCAAACTTTATACATCAAGAATCTAAAAGAAATGGAAATCCTTTTATTGCAGTTAATTGTGCAGCTATTCCTGAAAACATGCTTGAAGCTATGTTATTTGGACACGAAAAAGGTGCATTTACTGGTGCTTCTACAGCAAATAAAGGTATTTTTAGAGCTGCTGACACAGGAACTTTATTACTTGATGAAATTTCTGAAATGCCGTTATCACTTCAAGCAAAACTTCTTAGAGTTTTACAAGAAAAAAAAGTTACACCTATCGGAAGTCATAGAGATATCGATGTGGATGTAAGAGTTATTGCTACAACAAATAGAAATATGATTAATGAAGTTAAAGCAAAAAAGTTCAGAGAAGATCTTTTTTATAGACTAAATGTTTTTCCAATTGAAACTACAAATTTATGTGAAAGACCTGGTGATATAATTCCAATAAGTATGGCTTTACTCAAAAGACATATTCCCAATGGTTCGCAAATACCCTTTTTAACTAAAGAAACTATTAACGAACTTAAAGAATACTCTTGGCCTGGAAATGTTAGAGAACTCGAGAATGTTTTACAACGAGCACTAGTTTTATCTACCAATAATATAGTTAAGAAAGAAGATATTATGATTGATGACACATTACATGGTCAAACAAATTCACATGATTTTTTACAAAAAGTTGCACAAAGATAGGAGTTAAAAAATGAAACCAAGAATGACAAGTGTTATGCCCTCAGCTATAGAAGCACAAGATAAAATAAAAAATTTACAAGAAAAAATTATTGATCAAACAAAAAAAACTTTGGGTGAAGAAAATGTTTCTGAAAATTTCATAAATAATCTTACCAAAGCACTTGAAAATGTCTCTGATAATCAAATGAAAAGTGCAGAACTAACAAAAAACTTTGAGCTTGGTATTGAAAATGATCTAACTAAAGTAATGATTCAACAGAATTTAGCTAGTCTAGGTTTCCAAATGACACTAAATGTCAGGAATAAAGTATTAAGTGCATACAAAGATATTATGAATATGCCTGTATAAATGATTAATAAAAGTTAAATAGGAAAAAAAATGGCTGAACAAACACAAACAACTGAAATAACACCAACTAAAATACAAAAAGACGGAAGTATAATTTCAAGAGCAGGACAGGCTCTAGATTCTTTTAAAAAATTTTCGAATGAACCAGCTGTTCAAAGGTCTATTCCGGTTATGATTACATTATTTGTTATTTTTATGGGTATAATGTCTTTCATACTTTTTAGAGAACCTACAAGGACTACACTTTTTTCAAATTTACCTGAGAATGATAAGTCACGAGTGGTTGATGTTTTAAGGTCAAATGGAATCGATGTTTCTATAGATAGGTCAACAGGTGAAATCTTGGTACCTTCTCAAGAATATTATGAAGCAAAAATGAAACTTGCTGCTGAAGGTTTGCCAAGTTCTGTTCCTCATGGTTATGACCTGTTAGAAAACATTCCTATGGGCACAAGCAGATCAGTTGAATTTATGAAAATGAAACAGACTCAAGAAATTGAACTTTCACGTTCTATTAACGAAATTGCAAATATAATAGGTGCAAGAGTCCACTTAGCCATACCAGAAAAATCAGTTTTTGTAAGAGAATCAGCTCCTCCGACTGCTTCTGTTTTTGTTAAATTATCTGATGGGAGAGTTTTATCTAACAGCCAAGTAAGATCAATAGTTCATATTGTTTCATCTTCTATTCCAAATATGTCAGCTGATGATGTAACTGTAGTAGATCAATATGGAACTCTTTTGTCACAACCTGAGGATGATCCTAATTCAGCTGTTACTTCTAGACAATTAAAACATAGAATAAAAATTGAAAAACTTTATAGGGAAAGGATTTTATCTCTAGTAACACCAATTGTCGGTCCAGGAAATATAACTGCACAAGTAAATGTTCAGATGGACTATACTAGTTCTCAAGTTACAGAAGAGATTGTAGATCCTGATAGCATTGCAACTAGAAGTGAACAAAGTAGTGCTGACGAGTCAACTGATCGACCTGCTCGAGGAGTACCTGGAGCTACTGCAAATCAAGCTCCTTTAGCCGCAGAACTCGCAACTGATATTCCTATTCAAGGTCAAGAAGCAGAATTTAAGCAGAGATCAAGTAGTAATGTAACAAATTATGAGGTTAGTAAAAAGTTAAGTACTATTATTAATCCCATAGGTGTAATTGAAAAAGTAAAAACAGCTATTTTGGTAAAAAATAAAATGGTAGAAACACCCGAAGGATTAGTTTCTCAACCAATAAGTGAAGAAGATAAAGAAAAAATATCTTCATTAGTCAAAGAAGCTGTGGGTTTTGACGATGGAAGAGGAGATTCAATAGTTGTAACAAGTGGAGATTTTGTTGATGAAATGGAAGTTATTACAACAAAGTGGTTTGAACAAGCTTGGTTCCAGAATATGATAGGTCAATTATCCACGGTTCTTATCTTAGCAATTGTTACATTTGGCGCATTAAAACCCCTACTTAATAGAATATTAGTTCCATCCTCAGGAGAAGGTAGTGCCATGCTGACAGATAAAGATCTCGAAGATGACGATACAGAAGATGAAGTTGAAGTTCAAGAGGGTGAATCTCTAGAAGATATTAAAGCTAAACTTAAACCAAAAAAATCTTCTATTTCTCCAGAAATGTTAGATACAGCAAACACATATGATGATAAAGTAGCTGTAGTCAGAATGTTAGTTGGAGATGAAGCAGGAAAAATTTCAAATGTATTTAGACAATTACTATCAAAAGACACATAATTATAAAAAGGTTAAATAATGGCTGAAAAGAATAAACAAACTGAAATAGAAGAAGAACTATCCGCATACGAACAGTTAAGTAATACCCAAAAATGCGCTATTTTAATGATGCTATTAGGAGAAGATGAAGCGGCTGAAATCCTTAAAAATTTGGGTCCAAAGGAAGTTCAACAACTTGGAAAAGAAATGTATACCGTTCAAGGACTAGATCAAGATACAGTTAACCAAGTATTAGATGAGTTTCTAGCAATAATAAAAACACAAACTGATTTAGGAATGGGTTCGTCTAATTATATAAGAAATGTTATGACTAAGGCATTAGGTGAAAATAAAGCTCAATCAGTTTTGGGAAGAATCACACCTACAGAAAGTGATAAACCCATTGAAATTCTTGATTGGATGGATGCAAGATCAGTAACCGAACTTATATCTGATGAACATCCACAAATAATGTCTTTGATTATTTCTTACTTAGATGCTGGTGTTGCAGCTGACGTTTTAGTTCTTCTTCCCGAGGAAATTCAAGCTGATATTATTCATCGTATAGCAACGCTTGAAACCGTTCAACCAGATGCTTTAGCGGAACTAGAAAGAGTGATGCAACTTAAATTTAAAACAAATACATCCTTAAGAGCATCATCAGTTGGAGGTGTAAAGGCAGCAGCACAGATTATGAACTTTACTAAACAAAATATGGAACAAAGGATTGTAAAATCTCTTGGAGAAAAAGACAGATTATTAGCAAAAGAAATCCAAGAAAGTATGTTCACATTTGATACGCTGATCTTAATGGATGATAGAAGTATGCAAACTCTTATAAGAAATGTTGATCAAGAGGTTCTTATTATTGCTTTAAAAGGAACAGAAGAAGAGTTAAAAAAGAAAATCTTTGCTTCAATGTCACAAAGAGCATCGGCAAATATTCAAGATGAAATGGAGGTTCTTGGACCATTAAGACTGACTGAGGTTCAAGAGGCGCAAAAAGCCATTATTAATACAGCAAGAACTATGTCTGATGAAGGCACAATAGTTCTAGCTGGAAGGGGTGGAGATGATTTCGTATGATGCCATTAGAAGACAAAAAAAATGAAACTGTTGAAAAGGATACATCACCTTTAAAAACAGAAGAAATTATAAATATTTTAAATAAGACAGATTCTACATTTCTTAAATCCAATGAAATAACTGGAAATATAAAATCTGATTTTAAAGCATTCTCAATTACACAAATTGCTCAAGAGGCAGAAAAAAAATTTAAGAAAGAAACTGAAGATGAAATAATTGATCAAAAGACTGAAAAATTGTTAAGTAATTTGGAAAATATTAATTCAAAAGAAAAAGAATTAGAAAAGGAACAAAATGAAGAGGTAATTCCAGAGGTTAAACAAAAAATCTATTCACAAGAAGAAGCTAACGAAATTGCAAATGAACTTGCTAAAAAATATTATCAAAATGGTTATCAAAATGGTGTTAAAAAAATTAAGGAAGAACTTCAAAAAGGGGAAACTGCGATTGCAATGTCCCTTAAAAATACTATCGATAATTTATTTTTAGTTTCACCAGATCTGTTAAAAAAACTAAATCAAAATATTAATAATACTATATCAGATTTGTGTACAAAATTTTTAGGGTATGAGATTGAAAGAATGCCAAAAAAATTTACAGAAAAGATTGAGGAATTAGTTACCTCTATAGCGGCTAGCTCAAATAAAGTTAAAGTTTATCTTAATGAAGAGGATCATAAATCAGTGACCTCATTTTTAAAAATAAATAAACCTAATTCTGAAATAGAGTTTTTAATTGATAAAGATTTAGAAAATGGAGATCTAAAAATCAAGTCAGGAGGGATAGAAGTCAATGAAGTCTTTTCGAAAAAAATCAATTTTTTTTCAGATCATAATATTAAAGAACAAATTACAACTATTGAAAAACAAAATGCATCACTGAAAACGAACAATAAAAATTTAGATCAAATGACTCCAACTAATAAATTAGCTTTAGATAAAGAAATACAAAATAACTCCTTGAAAAAAAATCTTTCAGATAATGTAACCATAACAAATAAAAAAAATATTAATGAAAATAAAAAAATAGAATCAACAAATGAACTAAACAAAATAGAAAAAAATCAATAATCAATAACAATGATTAAAATAATTATAACATGACACTTTTAGCAACAAAAATTAATAATAACATTCTTAAATATTCCTTTAAAGAAGGTATTATTTTCAAAGGAAAAGTATCAAAATTTGATGGAAAGATTGCAGAATGCGATGGTTTTCCATCACCTATAGGGACTTTATGTAATATTGAGTGCAGTGATAACAGTTTTGTCACTGCTGAAATAATTGGTTTTCGAGACTCAAAAAACCTGTTAGCAATCCACGATCAAAATGCAAATATAGTATCTGGTGCTAAAGTTGAAGTTATAGATCCAGGAATAAATGTTGATGTTGGAGAAAACTTGTTAGGAAGAGTTATTGATGCTCATGGAAAACCTATTGATTATAAAGATGATATAGTCACTCAAGAAAAATGGCCAATTAATGGTAAGTCAATTAACCCAATGACAAGAAAACCGATTACTGAACCTCTAGATGTTGGTATAAAAGCAATCAACTCCCTGTTAACAGTTGGAAGAGGACAAAGAATTGGAATAATTGCAGGTTCAGGTGTTGGAAAATCTGTTCTGTTAGGAATGATGAGTCGGTTTACTGCTGCTGATGTAGTTGTAGTCGCATTAATTGGAGAAAGAGGAAGAGAAGTAGGAAGTTTTGTAAATCAAATACTTAATAATGAAACAAAAAATAAAACTATAATAGTAGCAGTTCCTGCTGATAAATCTCCTTTACTTAGAATTAGAGGAGCGGAAAGAGCAACATCTATCTCGGAATATTTTAGAGCTAAAGGTAAAAACGTTCTATTGATTATGGATTCACTGACAAGAATAGCGCATGCAAAAAGAGAAGTAGGGTTAGCCTTAGGTGAACAACCAACATCAAAGGGTTATCCACCCTCAGTAATCTCAATGTTACCTAATTTAATTGAAAGAACTGGCACAGGAACAAAAAAAGAAGGTTCGATTACTGCTTTTTATACAATATTAGCTGACTCTGACGATAATAATGATCCGGTTGTTGATACTGCAAGAGCTATACTTGATGGACACATTGTTCTCTCAAGAGAACATGCTCAAATGGGCATTTTCCCTGCAATTGATGTTAATCAATCGTTAAGTAGAGTAATGAATACTATCGCCAAACCTAAACATATTGAACAATCAAATTATATAAAAAAATTATATTCATTATATTTAGAAAATAGAGAACTAATCTTAATGGGAGGTTATACAAGTGGTCAAAATGAAGAAATAGATAATGCCTTAAATAACTGGCCTAAAATATGCAGCCTTATCAAACAAGGAGAAGTTGAAAAAACAAATTATGAAGAAAGTATTAAACAGTTATTTTCAATAAAATAGAACATACAATGAAAAAAAATAAATTTGACTTGCTACTAATATTAAAAAAATTAAAAAAAAATAAATCTTTAATGTCACTTAGCAAACTTAATGAAGAAAAAACCAGAGTATCTGCAGTTGAAAATACTTTAAACGAAATGCTTAAATCCTCAGATTTTTCAGAAAATGAGATTACAAGTAGTGCGTTAATGAAACATACTTCTAACTATAAAAAACTGCTTCAAGAGAGATTATCAGTATCTTCAAATAGAAAAAACTATCTAGACTCTGAAATTTCAGAAAATATTCAACAAATTTCAAGAATAAACAAGCAAAAAGATAAAATTGAACAAAAAATTAATCTAATTCAAAAAGATAAAATAGAGTTAAAAGATAAACATTCTGAAGTCACAAACCTTAATAAACCTAATATTTAGTTTTTTAAAAGAAATATATGGCATTAGATTTGCAAGTTTCTGCTAATTAATAGCGAGAAAAAAATGGTATCTATCAGAAAAGATGTAGTTACAAATAATGAAGGTTTTCTTCCAAAAGGTTATAAAAAAGGTTCTTCTGATGAAGGAATCGATGCTTTATTTGCAGAACTCTTTTCTTTAGTCAATTTAGAAAATTTAGAAGAGAAAAGTATTAATGTAGATAAAATAAATATCCAAGACAATACAATTCAGAATCAAATCTTAGAAAATTTTATTAATGAAAAAGCAGAACCTACAAATAAACTTGAAAAAAAAAGTAATGAGAATGAGGTAACAAGTATTAAGAATGAAGATAAAAACGAGATAAAGGCTGCTAAATCACTAATATCGGTTTTTTACAAAGAACTAGGTTTTGATGAAGAAAATAATAATGATATCAACGTTGTTAAAAATAACATTACTGAAGAAGAAAACTTAAATATTTCCTTTCTCCAAAAAGATTTATCAACAAAATCAGCTGAAAATTCAAATAATATTATTACAAAAGAAAAAAAAAACTTTAATAAAAAAAATATAAATATACCAGTTTCAGATAACTTAGAAGAAAAAAATTCTTTTATTAAGTCAAATAAAGAAGTTACAAGTTCTTTTGAAAAAAAAGAACCTATAATAGGTTCTCATCCGCTGAATAATATAAAAAAAAAACAAGAAAAAATTTCTGAAAAAAAAATTCAAAAGCAAAATAATGCTTTTGACAGAGTAAAATTAGATATAACCTATTCAGAAAAAAATAAAAATTTAAATATTATTGATAAAGTCTCTTTTGTTAGTCAATTTAAAAATTTTACTCAATCTTCAAAAAGTGATGCTGCATTAACAAACTCTGAAAAAAATAATTTATCTAAAATTAATCCAAATAAAAACTTGCCCAAAGATTCAATTTTAAATAAAGAAAATGAATCGCAAGAAACTTTAGATATGCTAGAAAGCAGTTGGGGTGAAAAATTTGTTAGGATTATAAAAAGTAATATTAATAGAGGAATTAATAAAATTGATTTTTCAGTGAGACCCAAAAATCTTGGTAAATTAAAAATTGAAATTGGGATTGAAGGTGAAAAAACAGATATAAAAATTAATACTGATAACAAACAAGTAGCAAATATATTAAATGAAAATCAAACAAAGTTAGTTGAAATGATGGATAAAGAATCACTTAAACTTGGAAGTTTTTCATCAATGGCTGGACAAAACAATGGCTCTAAAAAACATCTTGAAAAGAAACAAGATATTGAACAAATTTTAAAAACAAAAAAGAACCAGACTAATCAAGTTTCAGAGAAGATTACAAAAAAAACTAATCATAATATTGATATTAATGCGTAAATTACTAAAATAAACTTAAAGGAAAGATAATGGCTGAAGAAAATAATCAAGAAGAAGAAAAAAAAGGTGGAATTGTAAAAATAGCAATTATGGCTGTTAGTGGAATTGTTTTACTAGGCATAGGTTTAGGAATAGGTATTTTCATGGGTGGAAGTGAAACTGATCCGTCAAGTGAAATCACTCAGATTATTGAAAAAAAAGAAAACCCGGAACAATCAGATGATGATGAAAATAAAGAAGATGAAGAAGTTGCATCTGAAGATTGTACAGAGGAAGAAAAAGACGAAGAAGGAAATTGTCCTGTAGGACCAAGAAAAATACCAAAAGTAGTTCCAGAAGAAGAAATTTTTGCAACTACTTACTATGAATTTCCTGGAAATTTCACAACAAATCTTAAAGGATCAAAAAAGTTTCTACAGATCTCACTTGGAGTATCAACTCAATATGATGATACTGTTATGGTTAATGTTGAAAGCCATCAACTTGCTCTAAGATCTGAAATACTTGGTATTATGTCAGAATTTTCTCCAGAAGATATTGCAGGAAGAGATGGAAAATCTAAATTGTCAGAAACTTTAAAAGATGGGATTAACAAGATATTGGAAAAAGTCGAGGGTTTTGGAGGTGTTGAAAATGTACACTTTACATCATTTGTTCTACAATAACTGAAAATTAAAATTATGAGTGAACCATCAAGAAAATTATCTACAGAAGAAGTTTCAGCATTAATGGATGGTCTCAAAACTGGGGACTTGAGCTCTTCAACTATCAAAAGTTCTAAAGATGTTGAAGTAAAAGTTTTTTCTTTTGGTTCTGATGATTTAACATTGTTAGGGGATTATTATGCTCTAAGATTGATAAATGAGAGATTTGCAAGAATGGTACGATCTGTTTTCCTTCCTTTGCTTAGAGTGCAACCAAGAATAAGTTCGTTTCCTCCTGAAGTAAAAACTTTTGAAGAGTATAGTTCTGGACTCGATGCATTCATGAGTTTAACAAATAATAGAATTGAAGAATTAAGAGGATCCCTGTTAACTGTTCTTCCTCCATCCTTTGTAAGCCTTTGCACTAGTAGTAGGTATGGGGGTAAACTAGAAGTATCAGATAACTCAAGAACTGAATTTACATCAACTGAAGAAAAAATTATTGAAGTTGTTAATAATGGTTTGTGTAGAGTTTTAGAACAGTCTTGGAAAGATTTGACTCCAATAACTCTTAAATTTCAAAGTAGAGAACAAAATCCGCAATTTGCTGCTTTTGTTGAAGCTTCAGATTTAGTTATAGTTTGTTCCTTTGTTATGCAGCTACCTAAAATTGATTCTATTTCATTTGATCTAGTTTATCCTTTACAAACTCTCAAACCTGTTTCATCATTATTAAGATCTAGAGTTCAATCAGATGTAATTGAAACAAATATGAACTGGCAAGATAGACTTCAAAATGCCATACTTGAGGTTCCTCTTAAAGTCCATAGTAAGCTTTCTGAACCTGAAGTATCAATGTCAAAGTTATTAAGATTAAAAAAAGATGATGTATTGAAAATAAGTGTTGATGAAACCGTAGATTTTTTTGTAGAAGATCAAAAGTATTTTACAGCAGAAATGGGTGAACTTAAAGGAAATGCAGCAATAAATTTAAAAAAAAGAATAACAAGTACTAATAAATAATTAAGGAGTAAAAATGAACGCAGAGACAAAAAAAAGTCCAGAAGTAGAAGCCAAAGAGCCTCAAACTTCTGATAAAGAAAATACTGAAAAGCCTCAACCTAAAGCTGAAGTTAAAACTGAAAAAGCTGGGGCAAATAACCTTAGAGTTTTAGAAAATATAGATGTAAAACTTACTGTTGAAGTGGGTAATACTGAAATAAAAATAAGAGATTTACTGAGATTAAATGAAGGATCTGTTGTTGAATTAGATAGACTTGCTGGTGAACCATTAGATATTTTAGCTAACGGAACTATGATTGCTAAAGGTGAAGTCGTTATGGTAGGTGAAAGATTTGGTATAAGACTGACTGAAGTAGTAGATCCTGAAGAAAGAGTTCAAAATTTATAAAATAGTCATTTAATTGACTAAATAAATTTAAACAATATCAAATAATATTCATTATTTTCAATAGCTTAAATTAAATATTTCTTATTTAAGCCCATAAGGCAAATTTCTTGCATATCTAATTTTATAAATTTAGGAGTAAGAAAAATGACACCTGTAACTGGACCATCATTAGACCAATATCTTATTGTAATAGGATTTTTAATTGTAATCTTCATTGGTTTTTATTTTTTCAAAAAAAATAAACATTTAATAAGCTCAAAATTACATAATGAAAGAAGAATGAAAGTTTCTGAAGTAACAATGCTAGGTCAAGGAGATAGAGCTTTAATCTTAAATTTAGATAAAAAAGACTTTCTGTTCATATCTGGTAAACACTCCGGAGCTTTACTTACCGAAATAAAGTCACCAAAAAATAATCAGTTTAATAACCTAGAAGTAAAGAAAATAATAGAAAAAAGGATTAGTGATGATCAAATTAGGTAGTTTTCTTATTCTAATAGTATATTTTATTTTTCCAGAATTTGCTAATAGTCAGAATTTACCAGAAGGTCTGGAAGCATTAACTATAACTGAATCAGCGAATGGAAATAAAACTTATTCTTTATCTTTAAAAATTCTCGCTTTGATGACAGCCTTAACTATTTTACCTTCATTAGTTTTAGGTATGACAGCTTTTACAAGAATCATAATTGTAATGTCAATTTTAAGACAAGCACTAGGAACACAACAAACACCTCCTAATCAAATTTTAATAGCAATATCATTATTTCTGACATTTTTTGTGATGGCACCTACGTTTAATAAAATTACAGATTCAGTTTCAGAGCCATATCAGTCAGGAGAAATGTCTTTAAATGAAGCAATTGAAACTGGTGGAGGAGAATTAAAAAAATTTATGATAAAAAACACAAGAAAAACTGATCTTAATATGTTTGCCAGCATGGCTAATATGGGAAATTTTGAGTCCTCAATTGATGTGCCATTTTATATTGTACTTCCGGCATATATGACAAGTGAATTAAAAACTGCTTTTCAGATTGGATTTTTATTATTTTTACCATTTCTAGTGATTGACATGGTTGTTGCTTCAATTTTAATGTCATTAGGAATGATGATGTTATCACCTATGTTAATTGCATTACCATT
>MDTB01088779.1_pt1 | contig 29683 bp, 34 predicted proteins | sample 811161 | NCBI WGS metagenome assembly MDTB01 (sample SAMN05326650, study PRJNA326480) | marine metagenome | isolation source: seawater | place: Mediterranean Sea | collected 2009 | reverse complement strand
GGAACGATTAAGCCTAATCAAGGTAAAATTTTTTTTAATAACGAAAATATAACTGCGTTGCACCCCCATCAAAGGGCGAGGAAAGGCCTGGGAATTAAATTCCAAAACATGCAAGTTTATCAAGAATTAACAATTTTTCAAAATTTTTTTATTCCTCTGCGAAAAAACTATAAACTTAGAGAAATGACAAATGTCGTATCTAAGATTTTAGAGCGGGTAAACCTTAGTGGCCTAAATAATCGTTTAGTAAAGCAACTTTCGCACGGGCAACAACAGTGGCTCTCAATAGGTATGTCAATAGCTTTAGAGCCTGCAGTTTTACTTCTAGATGAGCCGGCTGCTGGAATGGGTGCGGAAGAAACAAAATATGCAGCAGATTTGATAAAATCGCTCAACAAAGAAGGAATGACTGTGATAGTTATAGAGCATGATATGGAATTTATTAAAAGTCTTAATTCAAAAACATCGGTACTTCATTTAGGAGCATTATTTGCCGAGGGATCATTTGAAGAGATAGCAGAAAATGTAGATGTGCGTGAAATCTATTTAGGTAAAACACAAAATGCATAAACAAGTTCTTTTGTCCGTAAATAACCTTCATTCAGGATATGGATCGGTCGACATAGTCAACAATATAAGCTTTGAAGTAAGACAAAGTGAAATACTCGCCATTATTGGAAGGAATGGCGTAGGAAAATCGACGTTGATGAAAACAATTATAGGTGAGGTAGCAACGAAAAGTGGTGAGATAAAGTTAAATGGTAATTTTATTCACAAATTACCATCATCTACGCGTGCCCGCTTCGGAATAGGTTACGTACCACAGGGGCGAGGGCTCTTCAACGCACTTAGCGTACAAGATAACCTTAAATTAGGTAATTTAATTGGAGGAAAACCTCAAAACATGAATTTTGAACGCGTTTATGAGTTTTTTCCGATTTTGAATGAGCGTATCGGGCAACTTGCTGGAACACTAAGCGGGGGTCAACAACAACAGCTATCGATTGGTAGGGTTTTGATTGGAAATCCTATCATGATCCTACTTGATGAGCCCTCAGAGGGTATTCAACCGAATATCGTCCAATTTATTGGTCAAATTATAAAACGTATAAGAGACGAACAAAAATTAGCTGTAATAATTGTTGAACAAAACCTTGAACTTATTCAAGCAACTGCAGATCGCTGCCTAGTGGTTGAAAAAGGCAAAATTATCACAGAAATTTTACCGGATGAGTTATCAGATCCACTAGTAGCAAAGAAATATCTAGCAGTTTAGCATTTTAAAATGACAAACCGGAAGTATCGAGTATCCCAAGATGAACAGCTTTTGCAACGGCATGAGTTCTTGTATTAGAGTTTAACTTGAGCATTGAGTTCTTGATATGAAGTCGCACGGTATCAACCGATCTTTGCAAAATAACTGAAATCTCGGGAGATGTTTTACCGCAAGCAACCCATTTCAAGCACTCAGTCTCTCTTGGAGTAAGTAACCTTACATCAGCAGTTTCTACCTGATTAATAAATCCTTTATCAATTAATGCTTTATTAAACAAATGAGTTAAATAAAACATAGTATCATGATTTTTTTCAAAAAAAGAAGTCCAGTTTATCTTTCGTCTATCCACAATTGCACTTACAACGGCAAATTTACCATCTGGTAGATGTATTGGTATCGTCATCCCCGTAAGAAGGCCATAGTCTGCCAAGTATTTCCAAGCATCTTTTTCTTTTGTATAAAGCAGATCATTATTTTGAACTTTTTCCCAATCGAAAGGTAGAGTGCCATAAAAACATGCATGGTAATAAGGATCATGACTTTCGAATTGTTCCCAATTCCTATCCCATCCTGCAGGAAAATTCCTGACGTTAAGTTTAAGAGGAATCCAATTATTTTCGTCAATTTTGGGTTTAACTATTTGGCGAGCATAAACAAGTTGAGTAAAACCCAGTCCAGATACAATATCGAAAAATAAATCAAAGCTTTCAGAAAAGCTATTTTTTTTGTCTACTTCAGACCTAAAATAAGTTATAGAATTAAGTTTTTCCATATCACTTGCATATTATTTAATTCATATTGAATTCTAGCGTAATTGCCATGTTCATGATTAGTCAACTTATTTCTGCGGGTACTGGTTACTTTCTAATCACTAAAGAGGTTTGCACAAATTAATACCATTTTTTGTATATAATTTGTTCAAAAACACGCAGATTAGAATTAATTTAACTATTAAAAAAAAGAATTGCGCACGAACTTATAATAAAAAAACCAAATCCGATAGAGAATGAGGCTGTAAGATACTGAATATTTATAAAAATCCATTTAGCTTTTCTACTTAATTTACCTAGAGGAATTGACACTAAGGCAAAAATGAAGACCATTCCTACTACGGAGCCTATACCAAAAATAGCAACTACAGGAACTATCCACCATTTTATAGCAATGGCACTATTCATGAAAACTAGCAATGCAGCCGAACCAGCCAAGCCGTGCAAAAGACCAACCACCAATGTCTTAATAGAAATAAATTTTTGATGTTTGTGAATATGCATTAATTTATTATGATTTTGATACTCTATAAATTTGTGCATGTGGAAATGAGAATGTGTGCTACCATCATTATGGATATGAGAATGGCGATGTATGTTCGTTGTTTTTATTTTCAAGATCAATCTAATTCCAATAAAAATTAGAACAGCCCCAACAATAGCTTCAAGAAGAATCTCAAAATTTGGTAAGACGACATAACCCATCCAAAAAAAGGGGACGACTATGAGAATTAACGTAGTTGTGTGACCTATACCCCAGCTAACACTCTTCCTGACAAAGTTAGATAAAGAAATATCTTGAACCGAGAAACTTAAAACAGCGGCTAGATGATCCATCTGAAAGGCGTGGAGCATTCCAATCAAAAATCCAGCGAGCAGTACTTCGGCCATATTACTTTGCTCTCTCTAACACTTTAAAATGGGCCGTGCTTCTTTTTTAGCGATCATGGGTCTCAACGCTTTCCAACAAAAATATATTGCTTCATGAGCCTGCCATGTTTCTTTACTTAGTATTCTTATAGTCATTAAATTTTCTATACAGCTAATTCCTACCTCCGTATCCTCAACCACTGACGTAAGTTCAACAACTTTCTTCTGACTTTCTTCAGATATTTCCGGAGCATAACAAAAAATAACAGCTGAATGATAAGCGCCTTTCCAAAGCCTATGTAAATCAGATACTTCTGTCGGATTCTTAAGAATTACTTTATCGATTCCTATAACCTTTCCTTCAAGGAAAATTTCAAAACTTGATCTCAATGAATGGAACTTAAAGATTTCTTTCCCATAGTGAACCCGTCCAGCAGAAACCATATCAGATGCAAACATTCTAGAGCTTTTCATCAAGTTTATCTTAATTGACCTGTCTGAACGACTGTTGGCAAAAGGTATAGCCTCATCGGGTAGATACTCTAGAACAGCATTATTACCAACGTTAAACTCTACAATTTCTCTAGAGACCTGTGAGTTCAAACATTTGTAAAACTTCCCAGATGCTGTGGTAGTAAAAAGTGCTCTAGAATTGTCTTCAAGGCTAGAAAAAAAATACGATCCATCGCCTTCAACAAATCCACCACCAGAATTTACCATTAACATAAAAGGTTGATCGTCATGATCTTGATAATGATAGCCTTGCCATTGAAAGGGAATACGCCACGATTTAGGTTCAATTATAGTTTTTTTGCCTACTACGTGAGCCCTCGTATTCATTAGGGCATGTTTACCTACAATCCAATTAGGATCTGGATAAATATTCTTAAACATTTAACTTACCTATCACTTAAAAACCCCTACTAATCTATAAAAAGAACATCAGCTTTAATCCAATTAATTATATTCTGAAGACCAGTTTCTTTCTTCATATTGGTTATGTAGAATGGCTTTCCACACCTTTTTTGTATAACATCTTTATTAATCTGAGATAAATCTACCTCCACATAAGGAGCTAAATCAGATTTATTAACAACTAACAGCGGGGATTTTTCAATTCCGGGACCGCCTTTCCTTGGTATATCGCCTCCTTGCGCTACCGATATAACATAAATGTGACTATCAACTAACTCGGGACTGAATGTAGCTGCCAGATTATCACCACCGCTTTCAACAAAAATGACATCAATATCGGGAAACCTTTTTGACAACTCGCCAATAGCATGAGAGTTCATTGAAACATCCTCACGTATTGCAGTGTGGGGACAGCCTCCAGTCTCAACACCAATTACTCTTTTTTCATCAAGTGCTCCGCATTCAACAACATGTTGTGCATCTTCTTTACTAAAAATGTCATTAGTAACAACCCCAACAGAAAATTCGGCAGAAAGATTTCTGCAGAGGGCTACTAATAAAGAGGTCTTCCCTGAACCAACAGGACCTCCAATACCTATTCTAACCGGCGAGCGCATTTTATTCTCCAATGTTTAAGACATACATAACCTAGTTTTAAGTTTTTCGTGTTTCATACTGGCAATGTCTATAAGTGGTGTCGCAGTGCTAATATCATCAATTTCAGCACAAATTGCATTCTGCGTTTCAGCCTGAATCAGTGGCCAACAGCCAGCAATAATTTTTTGTGTTTCTATTTGTCCCAAAGGAATTAGCCTGCATGCGACGTTAGCTAGGCTTGTAACTGATGTATGTAAAAAAGTAAGTACAGTATCTAATACAGGTATTCCTTTTAGACCACAAATTGCTCCAAAAATTACGCAATAATGCCCTTCAATTGTTTCATTTTGTATTGCTTTTACAAACTTATCCAGGCCTTTTATTTTAAATATATCTAAAAATGCGTTTAGTAGTGCCGTTCCAGTCATAAAGGAAGCACGCCGAGCTTCTTTACTAAGCTTAATTGCTGATATCCTATCATCCAAATTAATAAGACTATCCTCATCGTAATGCTTGGCTAGTTCACAAGCTTTAGCAACTGCTATTCCCTCTGACCTAGCGACCGAGTAAACTAACCAGTCTCGACACATAGAATCAAATGTTTCAACATCATTAATAGTTCCATCACTAAAAAACGTTTCGAAACCGAATGAATGATTAAAAGTTCCGGTTGGAAAAGCTGAATTTGCAATTTGTAAAAGAAAAAGTGTTCGATTTTGTTGTTCAAAATCAAAATTAGATGAGGGATTATTTTGCTCAAATTTAGTCATGGGAATGATCTGAGTAGGATCCAAATCTTAGGCCTTCAAAAGGTCCATTTATTTCAGAGAATGAAATCTTGGAGGTTAAAAGAACTTCAGCAACTTTTATATCTTTTAATGTTATCATTCCCTTATCAGTAAACCTTACTGGCCTATGCAAATTACCTAAATGAAAGCCTGCCACTCCCCACATCATTGAGTCTTTTGGTAAAATAACATAAAGTTCTTCACTAGCTGAGCGGATAACTACCGGAGTTTTATTATCAAACGCAATTACATCACCATCATTAAGCTCTGTTCCTCTAGGTAAAGAAAGTTTTATTTTTCTTCCACCAGCCGACTTGGCGACAAAATGAGCACTAGCTCGCTCTTCGGAAGTTAATAAAATAACGTCCTCGTCGGCCCTGCTAAAATTAAAGTCTTTTGCGCTACCAAGTATTTTAGAAACAACTGACATAGAACCACTCTGTCAAGTTAGCGGAAATAAAACATTTGAGTAAGTGGTAACGTTTTCGCAGGCTTCACAGTTATTCTCTGCTTATCTACGTATACATTGTAACTTTCCGGATCAATTTCTATATTAGGCATAAAATCATTATGTATCATATCTCTCTTAGAAATAGTTCGCGTTCCAGTAACAGGCATTAACGTTTGATGAGTTTTAAGCTTATCTTCTAATCCGTCTTCAATAGCAGCTTTAGTAACAAAAGAGTAACTGGTTTTTGAAGGGTTATTTCCATAAGAACCATATTGAGGCCTATATTTTAGCGGTTGGCACGTCATTAGGGATCCAGCGGGGTCACCCATTACAGAGTGCGAAATAAAACCTCCTTTTAATGTAGTTTCTGGCTTAGCTATAAAAAGCTCTGGCTTCCAAAATACTAAATCCGCAAGTTTACCAGGAGCTATAGAACCTACATGCTTGCTTACGCCAAAAGTTATTGCGGGGTTAATAGTGACCTTTGAGAGATATCTTTTTATTCTAAAATTATCATTACCCAAAGTGTCCTCTGGCAAAGCACCATACCGTACCTTGTTGACCGCTGCCAATTGAAAGGCTCGCTGAGCCGACTCAGCAGCTCTACCAACTCCCTGTGAGTCTGACCCAATCATTGAAATCGCACCCATATCATGCAGAACGTCTTCTGCACGCATTGTTTCCGCTCTCGCACGACCTTGAATGAAAGCGATATCAGTGGGCACCTGTTTGTTCAAATTATGACAAGTTATAAGCATATCTATCTCTTCGTCATAGGTATTTATTGAGAAAGGGTTTGTAGGGTTTGTAGAAGAGGGCATTAAGTTTGGTTCTCCAACTATCTGCATCATATCAGGAGCATTTCCGCCTCCTGCACCCTCGCAATGGTAAATATGCATTATTCTACCGTTGATTGCAGCAATAGTATCCTCATAATAACCGGTTTCATTGAGTGTGTCGGCATGAATTTGAACCTGAAAATCATATTCGTCAGCCAGATCCATAGTCGTTTCAATTGCTGCTGGTGAAGAAGACCAGTCCTCGTGAATCTTAAGACCAGTAGCGCCAGCTAATATTTGTTCAATTAGCGCACCTTTTGTTGCCGCATTACCTTTTCCAAAATTTCCATAATTTAGCGGAAAATCAGCCATAGCCTCTAACATTCGATGTAGGTTATATACACCTGGACATTCAATACCTACCGTCTTCGGACCAGAACCACCACCGATAACAGTCGTGAAGCCTGCATTCTGATACTCGTATAGTTGTTGCACAGAGTCAAAATGTGGGTGAATATCTATTAATCCCGGAGTAACAATCATTCCCTCGACAGACAAAATATCTGTGTTTGGAGATACAATTAGACCCGGTGTAATGTTCATTGTGTCAGGATTTCCAGCTTTACCTACACCCACAATCATTCCATTTAATATGCCAATATCTCCTTTGATACATCCCAAAATTGGGTCTAAGATAATCGCATTCGTTACTACCATGTCTAGACCACCATCTGACTGTTTCCACTTTGATGCTTGACCCATACCGTCTCGAATAGTTTTTCCACCTCCAAAAACTAACTCATCCCCATAGGTAGTTAAATCGTCTTCGATTTCAACCACGAGTCCTGTGTCCGCCAAATGTATTTTGTCACCTTTCGTTGGTCCAAACTGAGCAGCATAGTCCTCTCGTTTTATATTTATACTCATTTCATTTTCCTCTATAAATATAGTCGATGTCAGTAATTAATGATTATTTTAAAATTTAAGTCGGTTCTATTTTATGTATTTACTATCGGGCGATGGTTTAACAGGATATGCATCACCCTCAAAACAATAACCCTCTAATTTTAAATTTCTCATCGTTCTTTCTTTGATAATATCTGATCTCACTGACCCGTTTGTCATATTATTCATGCCATATGCGACCTGCCTTCCAACATATGTTGTAATTTGAACTTTTCGACTCTGACCAGGCTCAAATCTTATTGCTGTTCCACTCGATACATCTAGACGATAACCAAAAGCTGCTTCTCTATCGAAAGCCATTGCCTTATTACACTCTGCAAGATGATAATGAGCTCCAATTTGAATAGGCCTATCACCAGTATTTATCATTACGATAGATTTTGTTGGGCGACCAACATTGATTTCTATATCACCATCTGCGAAATCTATCTGGCCACATTTATTCGGCTCTCCAACGTCAAAAGCCTCCTCAGGCACAATTGACTTCGGAAGTGGGGGAGGTGACCAAAATTTACTGTCTGACATATTTTTTCTCCAAATCAAAGATAACTTATAATAGCTTTAAATAGCTTTATTCCCGTATAGGGTTCATAACCGTGACTAACTTGGTTCCGTCAGGGAAAAGAGCCTCTACCTGAAGTATTTTCATCATATCAGCCACTCCTTCCATCACATGTTTTTTTTTCAATATAGTGGCTCCATACTCCATCATATCCGTAAGCATTGGTATACTTCCTTCCCGTGCTCGCTCCAAAATTTCATCAGAAATTAATGCGGTCGCCTCAGGATAATTAAGCTTCAACCCTTTTTCTAACCTTCTCCGAGACATTTCAGCAGCACACCATATCTGCATTCGCTCCTCTTCTCTTAACGTTATGTGCATTTAATCGCCACTCCTTGGTAATTATAGTAAAAAAACACTCACCTCGTAAAAACTTGTCTGCGTGTCAGGTTACTGAAAAAATCTTCAGGCCATTTTAAGCTATTGGAGTTTATTTTTCTTGAGAAAAAATTTCAATTGACCATACGAGTTTTCATAAATAAGCGTTGAAAAAAAATATCATTTCGAAGGGTTAAGGTATATCCCAAGAAAGGGGATACACATATGAGTAGAATAGAGGATAGTTAAAAATAGTTTATCTGAAGTAAGTCAGCTGATCTTGACTAGATTATAAGTAAAGAATAAAATTGAAATTTGCTTACTTTCGATAATCCGTTATCAAAATAATAACTAGTGAGCAGGAAGATCATGTGAGGAAATGATAATCAAATAATTTTATTATTTTTAAGGAGTTAGAATTGATACCAAAAGCTACACTTGAAGCCTTAGTTTATGGTTTTGGTCACTTTGGATCATCCTCATTAGCATTGCAACCGAGTCATACCGACAGTTTTGGCGTGAACGTTGACAGCGATAATGATATGATCACGGCTTTTCTTGTAAGCTCTCTTTCAGTTCGTTTAATTGATCACGTAAAAGAAAGCCGAAGAGTATCTTTTTTCTGTGGACTGATAAGTCATGAAGCTTACAACTTCAAGGGTAGAATGATTGAAATTTATAACCTTGAGACTAAGGAAATACTAATATCTAAGAAATATTGTGAAGACATCAAAAAAACATTAGCTGAAATAGGGATCTCAACCGAAGCAGCAAATTATATGGTGAAGCATGAGCCAGACATTGGTATAAAATTTCATGTAGAAAACATATTCAAGCAAACTCCTGGACCAGAAGCTGGGAAAGAACTTCGATTTTGAACAGGGCTATACGAATGTTAAATAATGATCATTTTCCTTGCCTTCAAGGCATGTTTCCAAGTTGGATAACAACTTGTTCGGCTATTGGAGAGCCAAACACTTCCGTTATTTCCCAGGTATGGTATGTGGATGACACTCACGTGGCTTTGTCGAATCAATTTTTTAATAAGACAAAAAAAAACATCTCAGAAAATCCCTTTGCTTTTGCTACAATAGTAAATCCTGAAAATATGATAAAGTATAACTTAGACCTAGAATATGTGCGCTCCGAGACTAGTGGCGATTTATTTGAGGAAATGGAAATGAAATTAGAAGCCATTGCATCAATGACCGGCATGGTTGGCATATTTAAACTTCTAGCTGCAGATGTTTATCAGGTTCATAACATATCTTAATCAGAGGCTAAGTTCCGCAAGTAGTAATTAACGTAACCTTAGAATTAACAAATATACAGAATCATAAAATGGCCGACTTCCCTGATTTAAAAAAAGAAACGGAATTGCACTTACTAGTTGATCGTAAGAGTAAAGAACTCGAAATTATTCAGCAAGTATCACTTCAAATAAATAAAAGTCTTGACCTTAATGTAATTGCGAAAACCTTATTAGCTGCGATGGATGAATATTTTGGCTTTAAACATTCTATGATACTCTTGATGAATAGCGATAAAAAATATTTGTCTGTTCTCGAAACACACGGCTATGATGAAAAAGGAATTGGTGCGAAAGTTTTGGTTGGAATAGGCGTTATTGGTACTGTTGCAAAGCGAAAAAAGCTAATGAGAATGGCTAATATGGGAATGCAACGCAGCTATATGACGGCGATTCGAAAACAAATAAATAATACTAAAGAAACACAACTTGAAAAAGAGATGCCTTTACCAGGTCTAACAGATGCAGAAAGCCAGTTGGCAGTTCCAATGCTATTGGACGACGAATTGGTTGGAGTATTTTCTGTCGAGAGCAAGGAGGTAAATATTTTTGATAAATCAGATGAACTGTTAATTGGAATATTGGCAAACCAATCAGCCAGTGCATTAAAAAATGCGCGGCTTTTCAAACTTGAGCAAGCTAGAATACAGGAATTAAATGATACCCAAAAAAAGCTTGCCGACCTTAATTCAAATCTAGAAGAGAAAGTAAAAGAAAGAACAGCTGATCTAGAAAATCTCTCAAAAAAGCTTTCGAAATACTTTTCGCCCCAAGTTTATGATTCTATTTTTTCTGGAAAGCTAGACGTAACAATTCAAACAAGAAGAAAACCACTTACTGTGTTTTTTTCCGATCTTGAAGGTTTTACGGAGTTAACAGAACGTTTAGAACCTGAGACTTTAACCGAAATGCTAACCCAATACCTCACAGAAATGTCAAGAATCGCAGTAAAGTGGGGTGGAACAATTGATAAGTATATTGGGGATGCAATTTTAGTATTTTTCGGAGACCCATCTAGTAAAGGAGTCAAGAGTGATGCGATAGCTTGTGTCTCGATGGCGCTTGAAATGTTAGAGAAATTAAAGCAATTAAGGAGAGCGTGGAAAAAAGCTGGAATAACAAGTTCATTAAACGCTCGAATAGGAATTCACTCTGCTGCATGCACTGTAGGTAACTTTGGGTCCACGGATCGTTTAGATTATACTGTAATTGGTAGGGGAGTAAATCTAGCTTCGAGACTGGAAACTAACTCAAAACCAAATAAAATTTTAATATCGGAGGATACATTCTTACTTGTAAAAAGTCATATAAGCTGCAGTAAGCAGGAAAAAATTATGGTAAAAGGGATATCCTATCCAGTTAAGACTTTTCAAGTAAAAATGCATAAAAATGAGATCAAAGTGAAGTCAACACTAAATGAAACAAAAATACAGGGCCTATCTCTTTCTCTTAATACAGATAAGGTTAGAAATAAGAAGAAAGCATTAGAAGCTCTTGAAAATGCAATACAAAGTCTTAAGACGGAAGTAACTTGATATTGCTTTGTATTAAGCTAGGAGGGTTTTTGAACTCAAGATCGAGCAAAGGGAAATTTTAAAAACAATTATTCTATGTTTTGTTTCAATTGTTATTATGATCTATATTGCATGAGAAGTAATAGTTTTAAAGGTTTTATAAAAAAGAATGTGTAAAAGAATTACTTTCTATTTTTCGCATAATAAGTATTATGTTATAAAATTAGTTTCTTTCTAATGGATAAGCCGTTAATTATAACTGGTTGTACTTCAACTGGTAAATCAATGCTCGCTTTAGAGCTTTCAAAGATTCGATCATCTAAGATTGTCAACGCTGATGCAATGCAAGTGTATAATTGCTGGAGAATTCTCTCAGCAAGACCAAATGAAGCGGACAATCTTACTGTTCCACACAAACTCTACGGTCACAAAGATTTTAACTTTAATTATAGTGTCGGAACCTGGCTTAAAGAAATCAAAGAAGAGTTAAATAACTTTGATAAACGAAGACCAATCATTGTCGGTGGAACCGGACTCTACTTATCCTGTCTACTAAATGGATTAACAAGTATTCCGAGAATATCTATGACAGTTAAAAATGAATCCAAACAGCTTGCCTCGTCTAACCCAAAATTTATGAAAGATTACCTTTATCAATATGACAGAAAAACCTATAATTATATTGATGTTAATAATTCTGTAAGGGTTGCAAGAGCTTACGAAGTTCTAAAAGAGACAGGAATTGGATTTAGAACGTGGCTTGAAAAAAAAACTGATCCCGTGCTCAAAATCGAAGATTGTGATCTTTTAATTCTTAATGCGGAAACTGATTGGCTGAACAACAGAATAAATGTCCGATTTAATTCAATGTTAGCAAACGGTGCTATTGAAGAAGTACGTAAAATTTACGAATCAGGCTGGGATTCAAATTTACCCGCAGCAAAAGCTATTGGGGCAAACGAGATAATTGATTACTTAAGAGGAAAAAAAGACATTAGAGGAAGCAAAAGCATACGCTATAATTAGAACCAGGCAATATGCCAAACGACAAAGAACATGGTTTCGTAATCGATTTCAAAAGTGGAAAAAACTAACCTTGAACAAAGACACTGACTTTAAAGCTATAGCTCAGGAAATTGAAGAAAATCTTAGCTAATTCACCTGGAAAATGTCTAATTTTACTTTCTAAATACAAAGGTCAACAACTTGCTGACCCTAAACGTTATTAATAAAGCCAATAGTGTTTTTACAACGTCACCAAAAATAAACGGGCTCGCATATATGCCTATCATATCTGAAAAATTGCTCATCCAGTCTACAGTTGGAAGAACTACATAGTATGCATGACCCAATCCACACACATACAAACATATTTGCCCACAAACTAAAGCAAAAAACAATTTGATTATATTTTTTCTCCAACCGAAACTATCTGACAAATAACCGATAACCACAACCATTGGCAAAAAGCCCCATAAAAAGCCTGCACTCGGAGCACCAAAAAAATAAACTAGACCACTTCCATTTGCAAACCAGGGCATCATGCTAAAAAGCCCCCCTATCGCAATACCTTCAGCCCAATAAGCTAAAATTGTTGCAGCCCCTAACCTCCATCCAAATATTGTACCAATTAACATTACAACCATTGACTGAAGTGTTATCGGCACGGCTCCCAACGGTACTTTAAATTGAGCTGAAATAGCCAATAATGATGAAGCAAAGACCACAAGTAAAAAGTCCCTAATTAGAGCGTTATTAAGCCCTTTATTATTAAGGGCTCCAACCATAGAATTTTTGGAAGCTATCGCCATTTATACACCTTTTCTTATAAAAATTTTCCATCTCATTTCTTTCATATTTTATTAGTGCTTGCAAGAAAAATTAATTTTTGATAGCTCTGTTATTTAATATTTTTTTATAAATGGTTTTTATCAAGTAACATTTTCTTGGTCCATGAACCTTCCAAGTTATAACGAATTTGCATCCAGAGATAAGTTTAATGTGCCCGTTATATTTATCTTCGCCACACGTGTAATATACTTTCTGATTTCGTTCACTCAAGCTAATAGAAAAGAAATGAGTTCCGTTTTTTAATGATACTAGCCACTCATTTTTCGACTTTATCCAAACAAAAGAATTACTCGAGTTAAGTTTTGTACCATAATAGTCTAGCATGCCATTTTCACTAAATATATATTTATCCCGATCATATTTAAGAAAATTTGAATTAGGTAATAAAGTTGAACTATGAGTTAGATGAGCAGACCCATTCAAAAAAATAGCTTTAGTCGACAGTTTCTCTCTTATGCGCCTATTTAAACACCAATTACCGATAAAATCATGATGAAAAAGTTCCTTACTTTGAGGGTTTGTTTTAGGCATCATTATTCATCTCTTTAACTTGCAACAAAATTAGATTATTTATAGATAATAGACATTGAAAGTAATTTTTAGAAGTGGAAAAATGATGATCGAACGTTATTCGCGACCTCAAATGGTTGAGATTTGGTCTCAGAATACCAAGTACAAGATCTGGTTTGAATTAGAGTGTCTTGCATGCGAGTCTCAAGTTGCCCTCGGAGTAATTCCAAAGAGTGTTATGAACGACATTTATAAAGCAAAAGATATCTATTTTGATGTGGAGAAGATTGATTTGATTGAACGTAAGACCAAGCATGATGTAATAGCCTTTCTGACCTATTTATCCAAATTTATTGGTGATAATTCTAGGTTTATTCATCAAGGGATGACATCTTCTGACATCTTAGACACTTGTTTCAACCTTCAGTTAGTGAGATCATCTGATCTGCTCTTATCGGACATAAACGCACTTCTAGTTACGATAAAAGAAAAAGCATATGAACATAAAAATTCGATATGTATTGGTCGAAGTCATGGAGTTCATGCTGAGCCGACAACATTTGGTCTAAAATTAGCTCAAGCATATGCCGAAATGGATCGGAATAAGCATAGACTTTTAGCTGCTCGCAGAGAGGTGGCCACAGGTGCTATCTCGGGAGCAGTTGGAACCTTTGCAAACATAAGCCCAAAGGTTGAAGAGCATGTCTGCAAATCCATGGGTTTGATTCCAGAACCAATTTCAACTCAAATTATTCCTCGAGACCGGCATGCAGCTTTTTTTTCTGCCTTAGCTATCATTGCTTCTTCAATAGAAAGAATTGCTACAGAAATTCGTCACCTTCAAAGGACAGAAGTACTCGAAGTTGAAGAATATTTTTCTGAGGGTCAAAAGGGCTCTAGCGCCATGCCTCACAAAAGAAATCCAATATTAACAGAAAATTTAACTGGTCTCGCTAGGCTAGTTAGAATGACAGTAATTCCGTCGTTGGAAAACGTATGTTTATGGCATGAGAGAGATATCTCTCACAGCGCAGTAGAACGTAACATAGGTCCGGATGCAACGATAACGTTAGATTTTGCCTTGATAAGATTGAATAAAGTAATCAAAAAACTAATCGTTTATCCCGAAAATATGCTGAAAAATTTGAATTCACTCAATGGTCTAGTTAACTCTCAAAGAATATTGTTAGCTCTAACCCAGAAGGGAGTTAGCAGAGAAAAAGCTTACGAATTAGTACAAAAAAATGCTATGAAAGTATGGACTAATAAAACTGAATTTGTCAATGAATTGAAAGCTGACGAGCAAGTTTGCAAAATTTTGTCCAAAAAGGAAATTGAAAGTAACTTCGACATATCGTACCATTTAAGACATCTTGATCTAATTTTCGATAGAGTCTTCGTCGAAAATAATTGAAGACAATTTTTTTTAATTAAACGGCTGAAACAGGAGCTTTTGAGTCAATGGTGCGTAGAGAAAAAATTTATGAGGGTAAAGCAAAAATACTTTACAAAGGTTCAGAGCCTCATACGATAGTTCAGTATTTTAAAGACGATGCAACAGCATTTAATGCTTTGAAGAAATCGACAATTGAAGGAAAAGGTTTTATTAACAATATTTTATCTGAGTTTTTTATGAATGGGTTGGAAACTATAGGAATACCCACGCACTTTATTAAAAGATTAAACATGCGGGAACAGTTGATACATAATTGCGAAATAATTCCTATCGAAATTGTGGTTCGTAATGTTGCGTCAGGTTCTCTTACAAGCAGATTAGGTATTTCTGAAGGTACGAAGCTATCAAGACCCATAGTAGAATTTTACTATAAAGATGATAACCTGGGTGACCCTTTAGTTAGTGAAGAGCATATGTTAGCCTTTGATTGGGCTTCACAAAAGGATATCGATGAAGTTTTGAGCCTCGCTTTAAGGACAAACGATTTTATCTCAGGAATTATGTTTGGTATAAATATTCGACTAATAGATTTTAAAATAGAAATAGGTCGCTTGAACACGACAAGCTCACAAAAGCTTGTTGTCGCCGATGAAATAAGCCCTGATTGTTGTAGATTGTGGGATATAAAAACTGGTAAGAAGATGGATAAAGATATCTTCAGACAAGATCTGGGGAAATTGATTGAGTCTTATACTGAAATAGCATCTAGACTAGGGCTAATGCCGAAAAAACTGACTAGTTCATAAAACACAATTTTAACTAATGGGAAATGTTATGAAGTTAAAAATTACTGTAACTTTGAAAGTTGGTGTTTTAGACCCGCAGGGAGACGCTGTGCTTAGAGCATTAACATTACTAAATTTTAAAAATTTGATTAGCGTTAGGCAAGGAAAAATTATTGAACTAGAGATACAAGAAACTGACTCAGCAGTTGCTAAAAAAAAATGCTGAAAAAATGTGTGAGTCATTACTTGCTAATCCAACGATTGAAAATTATCATATTGAAGTCTATTGAGGAACCTTAATGAAAAGTGGAATAATTATATTTCCTGGTTCAAACTGTGACAAAGATCTTGCATTTGCGTTAAATTCGATTGCAGGAAATATGACTCAGTTAATTTGGCATAAAGACAGTTCTTTACCAAGAGGGCTAGATATTATTTTTATTCCCGGTGGCTTTTCATTTGGAGATTATTTGAGATGTGGCGCTATCGCAGCACACTCTCCTATCATGAAATCGGTGGTAAGCTTTGCAAATAGTGGTGGGTACATACTGGGAATTTGTAACGGTTTTCAAATCTTAACAGAGACAAGCTTGCTACCTGGTTCACTAATGAGGAATATTAATCTTAAATTTATATGTTGCGAGCAGGAAGTTATCTCAAATACTAACGACAATATATTTACGAAAAATTTTGTAAAAGGAAAAGCTTTCAAAATTCCAGTAGCTCATCACGACGGTAATTATGTATGCAATGACACAGTACTAGACTCACTAATGGCTGAAGATAGGATAGCGTTACAATACGCAGAAAATAAGAATGGATCAAAAAGTAGCATTGCTGGAGTTTTGTCAAAAAACAAACGAGTTCTAGGAATGATGCCTCACCCCGAGAGAGCAATGGATAAAACTAGTGGCTTATATGCCGGAAAAAAAACTATTTTACTCAATAATAGAACATATAAATTAAACATTAGAAGATTTTTTACTGGGAAATTTGATTGTGTTTCTTTTTAATTAGGTCTCTCGCTGTATCCACGGCAATGGCTGCGTCGCGACAATACGCATCAGCACCAATCGCTTTACTAAAATCTTCATTAAGCGGAGCACCACCTACCAAAATTATGTAGTCATCTCTAATGCCAAGTTCCACCATTGTGTCTATTACTACTTTCATATAGGGCATTGTTGTTGTTAATAAAGCTGACATGCCTAAAATATCTGGCTTTTCTTTCTCTAAAGCTTCTAGATAACTCTCAACTGGGTTATTAATACCCAAATCTAGAACTTCGAAACCAGCTCCTTCCATCATCATTGATACCAAATTCTTTCCAATGTCATGAATATCGCCCTTTACTGTACCAATTACCATTTTCCCAACTCTGGGAGCACCAGTTTCAATCAGTAACGGTTTTAAAATCTTCATCCCGGCTTTCATAGAGTTCGCTGCTAAAAGTACTTCAGGTACGAATAAAATACCGTCGCGAAAATCAATTCCAACTATTCTCATACCTTCAACAAGTGCTTTAGTAAGTACTTGATATGGTTCCCAAGACCGTTCTAGTAGAATATTTACACCTTCGACAACCTCATCCTTCATGCCGTCATATAGATCGTCATGCATCTGTAAAACAAGATCATAATCAGAAAGATCAGTAAGTACTATTTCTACTTCTTCAGACATTGTAAACCCGTGCCATTTTTTGCTAACACCAGCGTAAGATGACTTAATATTATACACCTAACTACTCAACGACACAAATTACGACATATCCGACAGTTAGAGCAATTATTCGATAAATACTAATTAATAACTTTCGCAAAATTCATTTAATTTTGAAATCATAGCCGTAAGTCCATTTGATCTTTGTGCTGAAAGGTGAGATCTGAGCCCTAGCCTATCAAGCTCCGCAAAAGAATCAATATTTTTTGCCTCTTTCACTGTTTTATTGTTATAAAGAGTTAAAATTATTGCAATCAGACCCCTCACAATTAACGCATCTGAGTCTCCCTGAAAACCAACCTTATCAGACTCAATTGCTGGAATGTTCTCAGGTTTAATCCAAACCTGAGAGGCACATCCGTTAACCTTATTCTCTTCTACCTTGCTCTTATCAGCCATAGCAGGCATTTTTTTACCAAGATCGATAATATAACGGTACCTATCTTCCCAATCCTCCAACACATCGAAGTCGTCAACAATATCATCAAATTCATTTCTCATCGTTGCATAGACCTTCTTAAACTATGTTAATTAACTATTTTTTTTGGTATTTCAATAATTTCAACGCTACCGTTGTTAACAGTTAATGCTGCCAAACCAGATTTCAATTTTAAAGCATCATCTCCAAAAACTTTTTTTCTCCAACCTCTTAGTGACGGGACGTCAGGATCAATCTCTGAAACTATTACATCTAATTCAGCTGTTGATGCGATTAATTTCTGTGCCACTCCCCACTGCTCTGATTTTGCTTTGAGTAAGACTCTCATAAGATCAGCCAAGCCTCCAGTCGATGGTTTTTTCGTAACAGGTTCAGTTGACAGTTCGTTAAAGCTAGGTTGAGTATCTTGCGCACACTTTATTGCACCTAAAATCCCCTCAGCAATCCAGCCAGATCGATGAGACACTTGAAGAAACCGTGATCTTTTTAGATCACGAAAATCAGTAGGACGTAGGGTGGCCATTTCTATCAATACCTCATCTTTCAGGACCCTATTTCTTGGGAGGTTTCTTTGTTGTGCTTGCTTTTCTCTAAAACCCGCCAAAAACTTTAGAGAATTTAGAAACTTTGGATTCGTATTTTTTGTTTTTAAACGTTTCCACGCGTCCATCGGTTCATTAATATATGTTTTGGGTTTCATGAGAATTTCGATTTCGTCCTCAACCCAGTGTGACCTCTTATTCTCTTCTAGTTGTATTAAAAGTTTTCGAAAGACCTCCCTTAAGTGTGTAACATCAGCTAAAGCATAACTAATTTGCTTTTCAGTCAAAGGTCTCTTTGACCAATCCGTAAACCTGTTAGACTTATCAATAGCTACTGAGAGTAGACTTTTTACAATTGTTTCATAACCTACCTGATCACCATATCCGCAGACCATTGCAGCCAGTTGAGTATCAAAAAACGGACTCGGTATAACTTGCTTGTCAAGATAGAATATTTCTAAATCTTGTCTTGCAGCATGGAATACTTTAACAACTTTTGGATTCCTAAATAAAGTATAAATTGGTTCGAGGCTAATGTTTTGGGATAAAACATCAATTAAGGCCGAGTCATTCATCTGATCTCCATCGTAAGCCAACTGAATTAGACAAAGCTTCGCATAATACGTCTTTTCCCTTAAAAATTCTGTATCCACGGTTACAAACGGCGCCTTTGCGGCCATCAAACAAAATTCCCGTAAAGACGTCGTATCAGTAATTATTTTCAAACCCAACCCTCAAAAACCATATATAAAAGTTAAGATATCAACTCGCTTAGTTTAACTTATACATATATAATAAGTTCAAATTCATATAAGAGACGTGAAAAGGGAAAACTTATCAAATGTGGACATTATATATTCTCAAATGCTATGACCTAACATTATACACGGGAATTACTGTAGACCTCAAGAAAAGAATTAAAACTCACCTGAAAGGAAAAGGAGCAAAATATATTAGAGGAAGAACACCAATTGAATTGGTATACACAGAATGTTTTGATACTAGAAGTGCAGCAACAAAGAGAGAAATATTAATTAAAAAATTAAGCAAGATAAATAAAATGAAGTTAATTGAAGACCAGAAAATTTAGAAATTACTCTCTTTTAGACTGCTTTGTTAATTTCTACACAGGTAAAAGAATTTTTTGCATTTATTTCCTTCAACTATAACTATTTTAATAGGATAACAATATCGATGAAAAATAAGAATAGTATATTTAATAAAACATATTAATAGTTGGATACAATAATGTTTTTTAGTCGAAAAGATTTTCGTTAAATCAAACTCGTTTTATTTTCAAGTTTAACAGACTCATATAACTCAAAATCTTACTAGATATTAAGGCCTTCACTTTATAATATAGAATCAGCAATAAATCAAAGTCAATTCGGTTTAAGCTCGGCAAGAGCCTTAATATGATGCGGAGACAAACCACAGCAGCCTCCCAATACTTGAACACCATTATCAATCCAATTTTGTCCAAACTCTTTTAGATCAAGGGGCTCAATCGTATCTTTAAACTGCCAGTTTGGAGATAAGAAATAACCAGAATCTGGATAAGCAAATAAAGGCCCGTTATATACTTCTTTTAAAATTTCAAGTGCGTCTTCAACCACATTAGAGGGCGTATGCATTATACCAGCTGCATCAACATCGAAATCTTCTAGTATTCTAACGGTTTCCTCAAAAGGAATATCTTCACTCGAAAAATAATTTAAAATTTCTCCATTCTTTCCCCTCCTAGCCGAAAAACCAGCCCACACAGGTAATCCTGTTCTAATAGCAGATTTAAATGCAAGACTTGTTCTGACTGGGTGATACATCATTTCAAGCAAAATAAAGTCGCAATTCTGTTTCGAGAGGATAGATGCCATTTCGTCTAACGCTTCCTCTGCCTCATGAACTGAGGGAGCTTTAGCCTCATCATCAAATTCAGGCACCCGATGAGACATAGAACCTGCTAACGCAACTTTCCGTCCACTTTTCTTAATCGCAGTTTTAGCCACCTCTATTGCAGCTTGATTTATCTCAACTACTTTATCCTCTAATTGAACAGACTTTAGCATCAACCGATTGGATGCATATGTATGAGTAGTAATAATATCTGCACCGGCTTTAATATAATCTAAATGAATTTCTTCAAGAATTCCCAAGTGTTCAACTGATGCAATTCCGCACCAAGCTTTCGGATCCATCGGCACACCACGACGTTCTAATTCAGATCCATTAGCTCCATCTAAAATAATTATATCTCCTGTTTCTAGCTTTCTGTTGATAGTTTTGTATGACATAGGTTTACCTTTAAATCACAGTCTTTTCGACATAAATAACGCCAAATTACTTTCAGAAATATTTTTCAATAGCTAAAATAACTGAGTAATCATTTGCTAGAAAGAATTAAAACACATTGCATTTATTTATTGAAATCTATAACGTCAGAATTTTTTTTGCAACTGTTAAGGGACATAACGTAAAAAAGTACTTATAATTTATCTAATCGCTCGCAATCAGACGGCTTCGTAACTAGAATTGAAACTAGGTCGTTCTTGTTATATAAAAGATCAACTACAGTGAAATCTATAGTAGGCAATCCCTTTTCACAATTATTAGTAAAATGCTGCTTTTGCAAATTTTCGAGAACCAATTTTGAAATTGTCACAATTTCTATAGTAATTTTTTTAACATATATTACAGTTTTAGCTTCACAGTCAACGTGAGCGTTTTCAAGCCTTATCTCACTTTCTGTAGATCTACTCTCAGCATTATCAATCAACTTAGCATGAGATTTTCTAACTTGCATACACAGATCCTCATCAATTTCTTTCTCCTGAGCAAGAACATTTCCTACAAAGAAAAAAGTGCAAAGAATTATACTCACAGAAAAGAGGTTTTTTATCATAACCTTCCTTTTTAAACATTAAATAACAAGAGTTGATTATCACTTAAACATATTAAGTCTTTATGGGATTAAACCTAAAATAGCTACTACTAAATTGTCGAATTAAAACATGCACTATTTGGTAAGCACCGAAATTACGTAAAGAGAATGAAAAGCTACTTTAAAAATTTATAGTTTTCTATGAGCTTATGTTTCATACTTCCTAATGCTCTATCGTTCCAGATTAATCTTCTACCCTTCGTATCAATAATAATATCGTTCTCTTTAAGTTCGAGAAAGTTTGCCGGCTTTAGTTTCAAACCAGGCAAGGTTACCACCTTCAAATTTCTTCGACGAGTTTTAATCCAAGGAATTTTCTGCCTCAAATATATAAGCCAGATCCACGGAAGCATATATTCTCTAGGAAACTTCACAGCTAATCGATTACTTATAATTCTCACGTTTAATTGACAAATCCAGCTTATGAAACGATCATCAGAGTTCAAAACCGATAAATTTGGACACGTCGGCAAATCGTCGATTAATTTACGAAATGTTTTTGCAATATACCTACAATTAGACGGTCGGAAAACTAAAATAGAGGAATTCCCTCGAGCATGAATCTTACCTTTTGATAACCACCAAAGTAGTTTAGAAATAATTCCAAAGGATAAGATTGTGGCAGGAAGCATCGAAACTTGCTTGGGATTTGCTCGAACATTCATCAAAATTGGTTTAATATCGGATAAAATAACAGTATCCACGTCAAGATATATAGTTGGCAAATCGAATTCTAAGACTTCTTTTTCAAAAATAGCTAGCTTCGCCTGACAACCAGATTGAAGAAATCGATCTTGTAAATAAAATTGAGGAAAATATTTGACTAATACCCGAGGATCAAGACCCTTTCTCTTTTTATCGGTGAGTAAAAAAAACTGAGGTTTTATTGATGAAGTTGTTAAAATTATTGAGACCAATTTATTTATCTCAGACACTGCATATTTGTCGCCCCACATAACAAAAATACACTGCCACTTAAAATCATCAGTCATATCTTTTTCAACTATTACTTTCTTCAATTTTAGTTGTAATCAAATTTTGGAATTTCTTTCCATATAACTTATCAGATAATGAAAAATTAAAAACTGCTTCTAGATAGCCAAATTTTGAACCACAATCGAAGTGTTGTGACTCAAGTGTTTTAAACTTCATTGATCCACGCATTGCTAGGCTATTTAATGCATCAGCTAACTGAATTTCAGAATTTTTTCCCGGGCGTAGAGTTTCCAAAATAGAAAAAATTGTTGGCTCTAAAACATATCTTCCCAATGATGCTAAATTTGAGGGAGCATCTTTTTTGTTTGGCTTTTCAATTACCCTTAACGCTATCTCTCGTTTGAAATCTGGATCTATAATACCGTATCTTGAAATATCACTATCACTAACTTTTTTGACTAGTAGATAGTTGGTTCGATGTTTGTAATAAGAATCTATTAATTGTTTTGTTGGTAAATTTGGCCCTGTAATTACGTCATCTGGCAAAATGACGACAAACGCTTTATCACCAATCAGAGGTTTTGCACACAAAATTGCGTCTCCTAGACCTTTTGGGCTAGACTGTTTTACATAGTGGCATTCCACTTTTTTTGCAAAACTCATTTCTGCGTCAGAAAATTCTATTGAAAAGCGACCGCCCTTCATAAAATGATGTACTTTTAAATTTTTTCCAAAATAGCTTTTTAAAGCAAATCTATTTTTTCCAGTGACAAAAATAAGAGTTTCAATTCCAGAAACTAGAGCTTCCTCTACAGCATAATGTATCAGTGGTTTGTCAATAATAGGTAAAAACTCTTTTGACACCGACCTAGTTATTGGCAGAAAACGAGTGCCTAACCCAGCCACTGGGAAAACTGCTGTCTTTATTCGATCCTTAAAAATTTTTTTACCAACTTTCAAACATAATTAAAATAAAGCATAAATACGTATAATTTTTTTCTAAATAGAGTACTTGTTAAATAAGGTGAAACTATCCTACTTAAGAAAAAATTATTCGAAATCGATCAAAGAAATCTCTATCTGACTGTGCTAACCAAACCTCTCCTGGTTTAATAGGAAACGCATTTGTTAATGTTCCTGTAGAAATAATTTCACCTACTTGAAAATCAAGAAAGCTAGTTGACTCGGATAACATTTGAACAAGCGTACAAAGCGCTTTAACGGGTCCTCCGTCCAAGATATTTAATGAACTTCCCTTGTCAATCAATTTACCATCACAGAACAGCTGAACTTTAAAAGACTTGAATTTTTCTAAAAGAGCTTTTCTGTCATTAGGTTTAATTCTAATAAATTCCCCGTGAATTAGACACTCATGTAAAGCAAAAGCAGCAACAGTATCTGCAGCAAGAAACTTCCAGTTCTTAAATATTGAATGAACTATCTCAAACCCACAACTGTAATGCGAAATGCAAGAAAAAACCTCCTCTTCTGACATTTGAATGGTAGGTATCTTACCTAACTTAAAAACAATTTCTGGTTCAATTCGCGGCTCTAATAATCCGTCCAGACAAAAACATTCTAAGTTTTGAAACACTGAAGTTGAATAAATGGGGCCCCAAATAGGCGCATTGACATTATATTCTTTCCAGATTGTTGTATTAGTGAAGCCAATTTTTCTGCCAACTACCTTTTGCCCACGCTTTAACCGTTTCCTAAATATGCGTTCAGCAATACTATAGGCTTCTTTCACGGAGAAGGAATTGCTCAAACTTGTTAAACAAGGAATTTGTGTCGACATATCTCGGGCCTCAAGTACCATCTCTGCATAATAATCGATATCATCCATATTATTTTCTCCACTCAATAATCAAATCAAGACAACCAAGTCTAATTACTATGGTTTTTCTAACTCAGAATTAATATGTAAGTTGTTTAAAACAATTTTAAAAATTAATATACAACTTTTGCTTAAAAGCGACAGTGTTGTCGTAAAACAATCAGACAACTCTTCGAAATTATATACAATTTTTTTTAAAATTAAACATGGTTAAAAATATTAAAAATACGAACAAGTCTATTTTAACAGGAAAAAAGCCTCTCTATTCAAACTTTTTGTGCCTACTAGCTGTGGCATTGTTTTCTGTCAGCTTTCCTGCCGTCGAAATTCTTAGGCATTCCTGGGAAATTTTTTCTCTGTTATCTTTTCGAAACTTCCTTGCTTTAATTACTATGACGCTCCTTTGGATATCAATTGAGAAGTCCGAAAAAATAAAAATTCAAACTTGGTTGGCTGGACTTTTTATTGGGGGCGTTGGTTTCGGTCTCGGTTCAACCTTGATAGTTTTATGCCAAATTTTAACTACTCCAATCATAGCAGCATTAGCAGCGTCGATGATGCCAATATCAGGAATTTTTTTAGAAATTTTACTTGATAAAAGAAAAATCTCTCTAGAGTTTATCCTCGGTCTTTCCCTAGTTCTAATTGGAGGGGTAATTGCCACGGGAATCGAACTAAAAGACACTCAATTTGGTTTCGGCTTGTTGCTTGGCTTATTAGCATCAATGACTTTTGCGTGGGGCTCACGTCAGACTGTAAAAACGCTAAGTTCTACAAGTCTTTTGGGTCAAGCAACGATTACCACGGCAGGTATGTTTGCATTAAGTCTAATTATTGTTTGTTTTTCAAAGCTAGTGCATGACTTTAGCGTTTTTCCCAAATATTTAGACTTAAATACTTGGGCCTTACTAATATTTTATTCCTGCTTTAGCCTTGCTCTCTCGCAAGTAATATGGATAAAAGGTGTTAGTTTAATTGGAATAGGTATCGCATCTTTTCATTTAAATGCTGCGCCCTTTTATGTTATGGTTATTTTAGTTTTTCTCGGGTTTGAATGGAGTTGGCTAAAGGCTCTAGGGGGATTAATCATAGTAACTGGAATAATTATCTCACAGACAACCACTTCGATCAAAAACTAAAACTAATAAACACATTCTTAATTTAGCTTACGAAACATTGTTAACGAGTTATTGCACCTAATCTCTTAATTTAATAAACTGCAATGCTACTCCAAATTGTTTTTTTTAAAACGCAATTACCCTTTGAAGCTCGTCTTTTTTTTTACTGCTAATTCATAATTCGTCACCCAGAAATTTAACTTGAACCTTGAAATTTTTATCTTTTCTAGCAAAAATACTTGTTTTGAAATTATGCTTTGAATACCCTCCTTCAGCTAAAATATTTGGCTTTCTCGATACCCTGATGCTCTCTCTGACTTTTCCAAGCTCTAAACCTTTGGATCAATTTTTCTTAGAACAAAATGTGTAACCAAAATATCAAAAATCTGTGTTGCTTTTTGTTCGTTTTCTGCATAAAAACTAGGACGCTATCAGTTCGGCTTACTAAAGAATATGAACCTTTAAAGTCATATCTCTGACGGATTTATTTCGTTATGATAGATAATGCATTATCAACTTCCTGCATATCAATCTTACAAACTATATCAAAACTTTACATAAATATTAGACACTAATTCTTTTAAAAATGAAATTTGTTCAGATTAAAAAAGGTTTAATTTAGCAAGCAAATTTGCATAAAAATGTACATCACAGTTTCTTCTATAAAACTAGTCTCTTAATCGGTTAATCTGATGTATTGTGCTCTCTGACCAACCCAAAAACATCTTATCACCGATGACTATTATTGGTCTTTTCATCACTGTTGGAAAATTCTTAATTAATATTATCGGATCAAGTTCCTTTTGCGTTGAGTCAAGTTCGCGCCACGTTTTAGACTTTATATTTATTAAAGAAGAGCCAAAAAACTTAATAAAAAGCTCAAGTATAGGCTCACTTAGCGGAAAACGCTTTACATCAACAAATTCAACTGAGCCATTAAAAAATTTCAATGCTTTCCTACAGGAATCACAATTTCTAATTCCATAGATCTTATTCATGATTTATGGATATTCCTGGGAGAAAAAAAAGACTTGAAAGTCTTCCTGGGATCAGAAACCCAAACGGCTCTGCCTGGATGCATACCAGCCCCGTATATCGCTGAAACCGCAGTTTGTCTCATCCGGCGCAGTAGCCTAGTATCAGCACTTCCAACCGCTGGGTGAATTCCTGAATTCTTTTTTGCAAGCCTATCCCATTCTTTTTTTCTCTTTTTGAAAACTGCCTCGTCTAATAGTTGATCACAAACAATTTCATTCTTATTCAAATCTACAATTATATCATCCCCCTCTTCCACCAAACCAATAGGCCCTCCCATCGCAGCCTCAGGACCAACATGACCAATAACTAGACCAACGGATCCACCAGAAAACCTTCCATCAGTCATTAAGGCAATAACAATATTTCGTTCACGACACAATGAAGTTATTCGTGATGTTGAGTCTAACATCTCAGGCATCCCAGGGCCACCTACAGGTCCCTCATATCTCACAACTATCATATCGAAATTTTGGAAGTCGTCAGCCCTAGAATTTAAAGCACTTAATAAACTCTGCTCTCCATCAAAGACCCTTGCTTTTCCATAGAAGATATTATTGTCTAACCCTCCTTCGACACCAGCCAGTTTTAAAATTGCGCCATGATCAGGAGACAAGTTGCCTCCTAAAAGCCGCAGTCCCCCAGTAGCCTTGTAAGGATTCTTAGTAGAATATATTACCTTTCCGTCAGGTTGTGGCGGAGAAAGTCTTTCTAGCTGCTTTGACAAAGTTTCTCCCGTACAAGTCATAGTTTCACCATTTAACAAACCAGCATCGAGAAGATTTTTTACAATAACCTGAACTCCACCTTTCTTGTCTATATCAACCATCGAGTACTCACCAAACGGTCGGGCATTAACAACGACGGGAACAACGCTTCTCGAGAGATAGTTAAACTCTTCAAGATTCATAACCTCTTTGGAAAAATTTGAATATCCTGCTGCTCTAGCTATCTCGGGAGCATGCAACATAACATTAGTTGATCCACCAACTGCCATGGAAACTATCAAAGCGTTTCTTATCGCCTCAGCCGTTACAATATTGCGAGGAAGCAATCCGGTTTTAATCATTTCTGCCAAATATTCGATCAATTCAACAGGAAAAACCTTAGTTCTCCTTAGGTCTTGCGATGCTGGAGAAACCATATGCAGAGGCTGCATTCCAATAACACCAATAAACGTCTGCATAGTATTATAGGTGAACATTCCCCCACAACTGCCAAAGCCGGGACAGGACTCTAAAGCTATTCTTTTCTTGAGGTCTTGGTCTTTACTACCCGCCAATTGGAAACTACTTATGATATCCAAAGGCTTTTTTGTTACTGAATCTACACCAGGTCGAATCGATCCATCAGACATTATTATTGATGGTCGATTATGCTCTAAGAGAGCCGCAAGAGTTCCAACTGGGGGTTTATCACAAGCAACAACTGCAATAGTCCCCTCAAGTCCACTTGCACTCAAATGTTCGCAAAGTGAGTCATTAGCTACTTCTCGACCAATTAAGGAATATCTCATTTCCTTTGTTCCGTTGCGCATTCCGTCTGAAGTCGCAATCGTAAATTCTGGCTGCACTAAACGCATCATTAGCTGGCCTGGCTTCGAACCAATTCGTTGCCTCAAACATTCATGAATAATTTGAACTTTTTCATAAACACCAAGATAGCATTGAGAGTCACCTTTATTTCCGACGACTCCTATTGAAGGCTCATGAATGAGGTTAAGATCAGTTTTAAGTTCTCGAGCTATGCCAAAGGTTTGAGCATTACGTCCGGGATTAGCATCTATAAGTACGGTTCGTGAATTTTTCATAATGAACTCATTTTAATTATTGGCCCCAAGAAAAAAAGAATACTCGTAATATTTTTTATTAAAGTTGTTCTAACTTAAAATATTTTTATTTGCCATAACAAAAGTATTATTTTATGTGCTAGACTCAAAGATTAAAAGCCCAAATTAAAAAATGTTTATAAATTATGGAATACGGCAAATTAGAAAATGATTGGCAAAGAATACTGCAACCGGAATTCGAATCGGAATACTTCCTCAAAATTAAAAAGTTCCTAAGTAACGAGAGGCAGCTCGGAAAAGTTATATTTCCTCCAAATAATTTAATCTTTGAAGCTTTCAGAAAAACAACTTTTACAGAAGTAAAAGTTGTAATTTTGGGACAAGATCCATATCATCAACCTGGATTGGCAAACGGCCTTAGCTTTTCCGTAAATGATGGTGTAAAAATACCTCCATCCCTCAGAAACATCTTTAAGGAGTTAAGCTCAGACCTATCAATCGGTATACCTGAAAATGGAAACTTACAACACTGGTGTAGGCAAGGCGTTTTCCTTTTAAATACTTGTTTAACTGTGGAAATGGGAAAACCAGCTTCTCATAAGGCTATTGGGTGGGAACGATTTACAAGCTATATTCTAAAATATCTAAGCACACATAAATCAAAAATTGTCTTCTTAGGCTGGGGAAATCAGGCCATAGACAAAATTAGTCAATTAGACTCAGACAATCATTATTTTCTTAAATCTTCCCACCCTTCCCCTTTGTCATGTTATAAAGGGTTTTTTGGGTCTAAGCCATTCTCAAATACAAACAAATATCTGATTAAGGCAAAAAAAAAGCCAATCCAGTGGAATATCCAGCACTAACGTTTCCTAATTATTTTTATGGTTTAATCGCAACAAAGGGATGCCGTCTTTTTGGAAAGCACGAACGGCAAATGTAACAAACTCTACCATCACAACCTCTAGCGGAACAAAACTTTCGACCATAGAATATAATTTGCAGATGAAGCTTATTCCACATATGTTTAGGAAAAAGTCTTTTCAAATCTCTTTCGGTTTGCAACACGTTTTTACCAGATGTCAATCCCCAACGCTGTGCTAGTCTATGAATATGTGTATCGACGGGAAAAGCAGGAATTCCGAAACCTTGCGATATCACAACACTTGCTGTCTTATGTCCAACACCAGGCAATTTTTCCAGTTCATATATATCATCAGGAACTCCTCCAGAAAATTGCTCAACCAGAATCTTTGAAAGCTCTGAAATAGCACGCGCTTTTTTAGGGGCTAAACCACACGGTCTAATAATATCATAGATATCTTCAATTGGAATATTTTGCATGTCGTAAGGATTTCCAGCTTTTGAAAACAGTGCAGGAGTAATTTTATTTACTCTTTCATCAGTACACTGTGCACTTAACAAAACTGCAACAAGTAATTCAAAAGTATTACTATTATTAAGCGGTACAGGTGTTTTGGGAAAAAGATCATTAAGTGTTTTAGAAATGAATGTTGCTCTTTCACTTTTTAACATGTACTTCTCCAAATATAGAATTCAAATTCTTAAATCTATCGTTAAAAATGAAGGGATTAACGAACCCTGACGTTGAACTAAAAATTTAACAATATTTTTTATACTCTATTTTGAATTTTTTAATTAATGATAAAAGG
>MDTB01240260.1_pt1 | contig 29684 bp, 22 predicted proteins | sample 811161 | NCBI WGS metagenome assembly MDTB01 (sample SAMN05326650, study PRJNA326480) | marine metagenome | isolation source: seawater | place: Mediterranean Sea | collected 2009 | reverse complement strand
GCCCTTGCCCTCATCCCCCCACTGGGCGCCGAGTACTACGCTGGCAGGCACAGGATGGGCTCCAATGCAGAGGGTGTTTGAATGCTTTGGAAGCGATAGTGCGATGAAGACGCTGGAATTTGTCGCGAAGTGGTTATGTAGGGTTGGCAGGTCGGCGGGTTGATGGCACAGAGACACGCGGTAGCAGAAGCACGTCTACTGAAGAAGTGGGTATGCATGAAGTGCTCTGCAACTCATAGGGGCGCAAAGGCTCCTCGAGCATGTAGAAAGTGTGGCTACAAAAACTTCAGGCAAAAGGCCGCTGAGAGAAGGAAGACTTGAGTGTCATTTGTTCCTTTTGTGCTCTGCCATTAGAGTTTCAAGGGCAGTCTGAATCTGCAGACAAAGCGGGCCGTAGTGTATCGGCAGATTCGCATCATTGAATATGTCATCAAGCTTTGAGGCTGTCATTCCCAGCCTCACGTCCATATCTTTGCCCCTGTTGAGGAGCCATTGTTCTACTGCCTCCTTAGCGGAGGCCCTGATATTTCTGGGAACCTGGGAATCGTCTAACTGTCCCAATACTTGGGCTATCTGCTGAATCCTAGTCTCGACGTCTGACAAGTTGCCACCAGCGCTTCCACCAAAGGGCACTCCTTAAGCGCATCCCCCTAGAGTTGGTCCTCTGTCCATGAAGCCCAAGGCATCACAGTATTCGACAAACCCACTCCTTCCCCCTCTTTACCCAGTGCTATCAAGCCTACAGGCGCATCATGCGGTATCAGCTCGTTCAGGCCCCAATGCATCGCATCCATTAGTGAGTCGCATTGCTGAGATTCTGCCCTTCTACTGACCCTATAGCTCAGAAGGGCCCTCGTGATCTCCTCTCCCTCCCCCGTCGCAGCTACTGATCTGGTTTCATCCACCCAGAATCCTGATCCGGGGAGGGGGACATCCCCTACTCTCCCAGGTGGCCTGTGACTACAGCCTCCGGTGCTAGTTGCACATGCCATTGCTCCCGATGAGTCTCTGACAATGACGCCGACGGTATCTCCGTCTCCCTCTATTGGCCCCCTGCCCTCGACAGGCCCATTCGCAAACCCTCTATTATCGGCCCATTTTCTCGCCCCTAAGCCGGTGAGGCCGTTGATAGGCTCGTCCAGAAGGGCAGCGGCAACTCGTATCGGGTTTGGAGTGTCTGGCATCGCTATGACAAAACCTACTCTGCCATCACTGGTCTGTATGGACGCGTCTAACAGGACTGAGCCATCATTCCTGAAGACCCCTCCGGTTCCAGCATTGAATACCGGGTCATCCTCCAGAACAACACAGGCCTCGACTGCTGCCTCTATTGCGGAAGCCCCTGATAGGAGAAGTTCGACGGCTACTTCTACTGCATTCTGTAGATTTTCTTGTCTTTTGGGACCAGGTCCAGCTCCGCCATGTGCGATGACTGCCATCTTCACCATTGTCTGCCCCGCCTTGCGTGGAGGAGAGGGGACTTAGTTAGAACGGTCAGGCAGAAGGCTGTCTGTCATGCGGAGCCGAAAAAGTATCGATTACATTCGCGAGTCTTTCGACAAGGCTTACCTTTTCTTCTGCACCAACCAAAGCATACTGTAATACTTCGTCGAGGGAGTCAACCGGCAGTATAGTTACCATTGACTCATACTTCTCATCTATGAGGACGTCTTGAAGGTTTGACCTTGGGATGATTATTGTTTCAATACCTGCCTTAGCGGCAGCTTCGATCTTAGCAGTGACTCCCCCTATAGGTAAAACCTCGCCTCTAACGGAGAGGGACCCGGTCATCGCTAGATTCTGCTCAATGGGTACTCCTTCGAATGCACTAATGATGGCGGTAGCCATTGTTATCGAAGCGCTGTCTCCATCAACGTTGTGAGTACCTGGGAATTGGACATGCAGATCGAAATCCTTGATATCTTTACCAGTAAGCTTCTTCACCACTGCACTGATGTTAGTTACGCTCTCCTTGGCCAAATCTGAAAGTCCTCCAGTCGCTATTACCTGGCCAGATCTACCCTGAGAAGGTGTGACCATAGCCTCGACTGGGAGCACCACTCCTGAGAAGTCAGAAAGGCCACTGTCGGCACCAAGCACTGCTAGTCCATTCACCCTACCAACTCTTGTTCCACGATTTACAAGCATTGCATACTCCGACTGCCTCTCTAGATATCTGTCAGCTATTTGCTGTTCAAGTGGTTTCGCAATTGCCCTGGCCCTGGATATGTGTTCAGCCCTCACCAGCTCGGCACCTTCCTCTGATGCTAAGTCGCCAGCAATTCTCACCAATCCTCCGAGCTCCCTTAGCCTCAGTGAGAGCCTGCCTCTTCTACCGCTTCTTCTCTGGGCTTCCTTCAGAATGAGACCTATCGACTCCCTGTTGAAGTGAGGTATTGCTCTACCAGACTCCTTCTTCTTCTCATTCTTGACCTCTTGGGCGATGAACCGCACTAGTCTTCTCCTATTCCTCTCGGTATCCCTCATGTCTGTATTCACATAAACTTCGTAACCATATCCCCTGATTCTACTCCTAAGGGCCGGATGCATCTGTTGGATGCTATCGAGATTTCCTGCGGCTACAAGAATGAAGTTAGTGGGAACCGGCTCTGACTTGGTGAGTGCCCCAGAGGACCTCTCGGAGCGCCCGCTGATAGACAGCTCCCCTTCTTGCATTGCCACCAATAGTGCTTGTTGCTCCTCCATCCTGAGCATCCTAATCTCATCGATGTAGAGTACTCCCTTGTTAGCCCTGTGGACAGCCCCTGGCTCGACTCTCTCATGAGCCGGGGTAGCTAGATCAGCACCTGACTGGAATGGATCATGTCTGACATCGCCAAGAAGGGCTCCCGCTAGAGTACCGGTAGCATCAATGAATGGCGGATCGTCATTTCTACCTCTCTTGATGAGGAGTTTTGGTATGTTGGACTCATCTCCCGCTGTGAGTCTGGTCCTAAGGAAGAAGTATCCAAAAATCAGTAAGAAAGCTCCAAAAATTAGCGTCATAATATCCCCTGTCTGCAATACTGCTAGAAGAAGCGCAGCACCGATGACCATTACCACAAACAGGAGGGTCCTATTCGTCCTCTCCCGCTGAATCCTAATCTGGGCTTTCCTTTCAGAAATAATGGCAGAACCTCTGCCAGCGGGAACTGTACGGACCCTAGGTTCGTTCTCGTCTTCCGTATTCCTGTAGACCAGAACATCTTCCATGCTGTCCTTAGGTAGAAATTCTGTCATCGATCTGGCTAGCATCGATTTACCAGTTCCCGGTTCACCGACCATTATCATGTGCCTTCTTTGCTCAGCGGCCTTCTTCACCACTATGGAAGCGGCCTCTTGGCCGATCACTTGATCTACGAGATTCTCTGGTATGGGAACCTCTTCTGTGGAGGACACCTTCAGGTCTAAAACCCACTCTTCAACGGGAACATCGCATATAGGATCCTTGTCTTCACCGACACCAAACGCTGGTCCTTCTTCCCACGTATCAAGATACTCATTGACATCTGACTTGTCATCTGAGTTGGTCTGATCGTCATCTCCCATGGGCATGCCTCACGATGCCCTGACAATAGCACCTTCTTGAAGGTGCGTTAATCGCGTTGGAAAAAAAGGGAGCCTCATCTATCCCTAGAATTTACGTCTCCATGGAATTTTTCAAGATACTCCTCGCCATAATAATGCCACTGTTCCATGGTCCAGCCCGGAGGAAGTCCCCCTGGGGGCAGAGGAGCGATCATTGGCGGAGGAGGGGGAGCCGGACTCTTGAGAGGGATTGGGAGATTAGCAGTAAAGGCCGGCCTATCGATTACAGTTTGGGGTTCCTGATGGAGGATAGAGTTCCTACTCGGGCCCCTCCTAGAGGCAAAGCTGATACCTATTACTATGGCAACTGCAGAAATCAGAACCACTACAAAAGCTCCAGCTAGGAAAATGATATCAGAAGAATCACCATTTTCACTGGGCTGGTCCCCTGAAGATTGGCTTTGATCGTCTTGTTGTGCGGATACAGCATCGTACTTCATCTGCTCCGGGGTCCTCCTATCGAAGCCGTTTTCATCCACTCCTTGGACACTCAGCGTGAAGTAATCCCCGTTACTAAGGCCAATTCCGGTGACTGGAAGAATTATGAATGGCCCCAAACTGAATGAGGAACCGGCACTGTGGCATATCCCTGTTATCTTGTTACAGACTGTCCACGTGACCCTGATATCTGTCAGTGTCTCTTCACCTATGTTTGAGATTACCACAGTAGGAGTAGAACCGATGTCGAATGAATCTATCTCCACCTCGAAGTTTCCTTCCCAATCGAGTGGGATATCACCAACTATTGTGTAGGTTAGTGAGACAGTTGATGATGCCCCATGGCTATCCTGGGCTGTGATTTTTATACTGTCTGAGCCTTCCTCTGGCCAGTCCGCGGACATAATCCCTGTTATTGGGTCGTAATATACGGCGCCGGGATAATAGCTAGTCGCGGTTATCCAGATCTCTTCGTCTGGGTCATCTATGTCCGTGATTCTGCTGATTAGGTCTATCTCAGTGGTAACTCCTAACTTGAGTAACACATCATCAATACCTGAAGTATCGATTGTGGGTGCATCATTCACATTCAGGACATGGAAAGTCACAGTTGTATCAGAGGTCTTGTCGCCGTCACTAGCTCTGAGGGAGATCTCGACTAGTCCGTTTGAGTCATCATCAATTGAGTTCACATTGATAGTTTGACCGAAAATACTTGCTTCTACGAGATTTTCGTCAGATATCGATAATATTTCCACAGTCACCCCTGACACTGGAACCACTTGGCCGTTGTTGTTGGTATCGGAGAGATAGTCAGTTAGGCCTAGACTGGCGGACCCTCCTTCATGGAAAGACTGGATTGGTATGGACGACCACCTTGGAGCACCGTTCTCTACAACGTTGAACATCATCATTCCAGTATTATCCTCATCTCCGTCATTAACGGTAATTTGTATACCCTGAGGTATTGGTGAGCCTTGGCTATCCAGCAACAGGTTATCGAATCTTACCTCTATTTCGAGAGAAGATGGGTTCCACCTCAAGAACTCTGGCTCGGAGCTCGAGATTTCTAGGTTAAAGAGTGAGGTTTCAGCATCGGAAACCAGCCCGACCACTGATACCATCTCAGTGGTTTGTACCATAACAGTGGGTACCCCGGCGTATGTCATATCGCTATTGCCAAGTACTCTTGGGAGGGAGTTCTGTAGATAGAAAGCGTTCTCTGAAGTTAGCCAGTCACTTGTCTGTCCAGACGAGTCAGTCCACTTTACCCTTAGGTCATAGTGCCCCAATGAAGCGTCCAAAGGAGTATCGATGTCAAATGAATGCCTGGCGTTATCCCCTGAGCCGACGATAGCGTGGTTGGTGACCCAATCATTGCTCCATGACGAAGAGGCAGAGGGAGAATACTGCAAAGTGGGCTGCATTGTATTAATGTCATCAACCAAGTCATTGGAGATTGCAGAGACCTCGAAGCTGACTGCTGAACCTCTGTCTACAGAAGTTGTGCTACTTGAAGAAGGCTGGCTGGCAGTTGGTGGCATGTCATGAAGCGCGGCGGCGTCTGCCAAATCATTTGAAGGTGCACGGTCTCCAGCATTTCCAGAAATCTTCGCCCTGATTGTGGTTGATCCTAGCGCAGTAATGTCTATCTCTGAGGTATCCAAGAAAGCGTCGTATGTCTGGGAATCACCTACTGGTAAATCGCCAATATTGAATGTAGATATCTCTATCTCGGAAAGAGCGTCCATCCAACTGATTGTTAATTGGCCCCCTCCTTCGTATTCCTCTACTCCATTGTTGGAAACCCTACAAGTGAGATCTAGGATATCTCCTGTGACGAATCCTGAATTACCATTTCTATTTGAGATTGTTATTTCGTCTACTCCTACGTCAACCAGAGGAATCATGTCCAGATCTACTGCAGAAAGGAAGTTGTTGTATGAGGTGTGAGGGCCGTCCATCAAGGCAAAAACGGGCCAGAAATTCTCGAACTGGGTGTATCCCCCACTAGCCCTGACAGCACTGAGTGGGACTTGCCAGGAGCTCTCAACCGGGGTGTTAGGAGTTAGTGTGAGTTGTTCGAAACCGTTGTTGTGACTGGCCAGCATCCATTCTCTGAAACTGTGATGAGGCTTTACACCGTTGTCATATGAATCTGGACTGACCTTCTCAGTGATCGCAGCGTAAAGGAAAACAGATACTGAACTCAGAGTGCCAGTATACATAGAGTTCACAATAACCGTTACTTGATCTGAAGACTGGTCATATTGGGTTTCCAGCTGCATGGCGTAGTTGGATGTGTCAGAATCCATGCAACCGCCGTCTGAATAATCTGAGTCGTAGTAGTTCGACCCCCCTGCTCCGACTTTGTAACACGTTCCAGTTTGCTTGTCAGCGAATGAAAATACGGGAATTCCTGAAGCGGCCGCTGAGACGTGACTTCGACGGTTGATTGGGCTATCGTCCGGATAGCCACCAGAACTGGACTGGAAAAAGGAAACAAAGGTAAAATCTTCTGGATTAGAATTTTTGAGATTATCCAAGGATGGAGACGCGCTACTCATGCATGGTCCACACCAGTGAGCACCCACATATTCTCCGAAAACTGGATGTCCTGGGCTTGTTGCAAACATCTTAGCTTCAATTTGCTCTAATTCTTGCCTATCTTGGAGCCCTTCTTCCACGGCACAAAAAGATACGAAGGAAGACAAAATCATCAGAGAAACTAAGCTCAAAGAAGAAACTAAGGCATAGGGAGTAGTATTACTCATTGTGCCAAACGAAGTGAATCGCGGTATAATCATGTTCCTTTATGGTGCGTAATACGGTCCTCAATCTGCGGTTTACTTGATAGGTTAAGCTACATTCCGGGACATGTGGGCAATAGTGAAGAGGCTGAATGGCTGGCACTGAGAGAAGATGATGGTAGGGCCTATCTTCTACAGAGATCCCCGGGAGAAGTAAAAGTGAAGGGCCTTGGCAGATTTGATGCCTATGAACTCCTTAAGGGATATTCTGCAGGCGACAGGATTACAGTGGGACAGAAGTCGTTGACTGTTGTCAAGCCCAGCCTCCCTGAAGCAAGGAGGAATATGGCAAGGAGGGCCCAAGTTATTGGGGCCAAGGACTCAGGATTTCTAATCTCTTGGATGGGAATTGGAGTTGGTTCCAAGGTGCTTGAGGGAGGGCATGGTTCTGCAGGAATAGCAATGCATTTGGCCAACGTAATGGGATCCAGTGGAACCTTGATTTCTGTAGAGTCGAGAGCTGAGCATGCGGAGGTTGGAAGGAAGAACATGGAAAGACTGTCAGAGGTCCTCCCTGAATTCCCTGATTGGCACCTAATTGAAGGAAATATATCGAACATCGGCGAATTGGTGGTTGAGAAGTGCGGATGGCTTGATTCAGCCATTATCGATATTGCGGAGCCATGGGAAGTGATTACTGAGATAGAGCCTCTACTCAGAGCTGGTGGAAGGTTAGCATGCTATTGCCCCACAACAATCCAATTAGAAAAGTGCTGGGAGGCTGCTGAGAACAGTGGCTTGATAGTCGAATGGGCAGGAGAGATGATTGAGAGAAGATGGGTAAAGGCGAGCAGAGGCGGGGTAAGGCCTGGTAACACTCCCATTGGGCATACTGCCTTTCTACTCATTTCTGCTAAGGTAGCTGCGATTGAAGAGGAGTAGCACCGTTGATAACTCGGACCCTTTTGGACTGATCATGCGTGACAGCAAAGAGTGGAAGCCGACTTCTTACAGAAGCCATACAATTGGTCAGGTTGTCGAACATGGTAACTCTCTAATAGGTACCGAAGTAACTATTTGTGGATATGCTGAGACTGTCAGAGGGAGGGGTGCGATATGCTTTCTAATGCTTAGGGATGGTACGGGTAAGATTCAGGCGTTTCTCAAAAAGGACAATATGGAAGAAAGTTTGTTCGACTCAATTCAGTCCTCTTCAAGAGAATCCACTATACGAGTATCGGGAATAGTGGCCCAGAAGAGGCCCCCCAAGACCAAGGAAGGCGCACCGACTCCTCCTCCCGAATATGAGGTGAATGTCTCTTCGGGAGAGGTTCTTGCACAGGCAGCCGCCCCACTTCCTGTTGGAGTTGTAGATGACGTCCAGGTAGGATTAGACATTAGATTAGACAACAGGCATCTGGACCTAAGGAGAGACCATGTGAATGCCATGTTCCAGCTTAGATCAAGGGTGCTTCAATATGGTAGAGAACACCTAATATCGGAGGGGTTCCAGGAAATTAATAGTCCTAAAATAATAGCGGCTGCAGCTGAGGGAGGTACGAATCTATTCCCTATGAGATACTTCGACACAGATGCATACCTGTCCCAGAGTCCACAGTTGTACAAGCAATTGGCCATACTAGGCGGGCTCGAGAGAGTTTTCGAGATAGGTCCTGCCTTCAGGGCTGAGAAGCATGATACTTACAGACACCTAAACGAGTTCATTTCATTCGATATTGAAGGAGCGTGGATGGATGACGAAGACGTAATGGGAGTACAAGAGAGGATGATTTTCCACATATGGTCCGAGGTCGAGAAAAATGATCAGCACCTAGTCGATGCAGTAAATGAATATAGAATATCGCAGGGAAAAGAGGCGGTGGTTGTGGAGGTTCCGACCTTGCCATTTCCTAGAATTCCATATTGCGATGCCATCGAGATCGTGAAAGAGGGTGGCGGCGAAATAGAATGGGGAGACGATATTGAGAGTCACCATTGTGATTTGATAGCGGCCAAGTTCCCAGGATTCCACTTTATCCCTAGATGGCCAATGGCCATGAAGCCGTTTTACATCCACCACAAGGAAGGAGAAGAGGGGACATCTGGCGGACAACTAAGTAGAGGGTTTGATCTAAACTATGGGAGGGATGAGATGACCAGTGGAGGAGCCAGGGAACACAGGGTTGATATTTTGGAGCAGAATCTCAAGAATATGGGGTTGGATCCAGAAGATTTTTCATTCTACACGGATGGATTTCGCTACGGGGCACCCCCTCATGCAGGATGGGGACTGGGTGTTGCTAGATTGTTGATGGTCCTTACTGGAGCGGGAAATGTTAGGGAAGTTGTACTATTCCCAAGGGATAGAAGTAGAGTTACCCCCTGATTGGTGGTTCAATGGGATACACAATCATTCAGTCCGAAGACATCATGGGTTGGGAAGGCAGGAAAAGAGCTAGGTTTGTCAACAGCCTCAGTGGGTTCAAAAGTGCTACCCTGATCGGGACTTACCATCCTAGATTTGGAGATAATCTATCAGTTGTATCCTCCGTTGTTCACCTAGGATCCACTCCTCCATTGATGGGATTCGTGCTGAGGCCTCCAGGGAGTGATGCGCATACTTACAAAAATATCAAGTCCACTGGAATTTGCACTTTTAGTCATGTTAATGAGAACATAATTGAGAAGGCGCATCAGACCAGTGCAAGATATCCCAGAGGCAGTAGCGAGTTTGAAGAGGTAGCCTTAACCCCGAGGAGGATCAAAAATTGGCTAGCCCCTTGTGTGGAAGAGTCCAAAGTAAGGATGGGGCTGACCCTGGTAGATGATACAGAGCTAGTTAATGGTTGTAGGTTCATTACTTGCGCAGTGGAATGGTTTGAGTTAGAATCGGAAAACATCGGTAACGACGGGTATGTTGATCTCAGTAGTCTTGGGGGAGTAACTATTTCGGGACTTGATGGATATCACAAGACTCCGGGAATTTACAGACTCTCATATGCTAAAATCGATCGTGAAATAGAAAAAATGACTGATTTTAGGAATGAATGGACTGAATAATCTAAAGGGGGATAATTATCATTCAGTCGTCTCTGGACCGAAAATAAGGGGTATGTGTGGCCCCTGCGGAACATGAGCGACATGGCCAAGCCGACGTTTGTATTTCTATTATTGAAGGAACATCCGTATGGCCGTGAGATGCTTCATCAGATACTCTCCGAGGGATATTCTCCCGAGCTTATCATTGAGGAGGATTCACCGGTGGCTGATGAAGAAAGGGAGAAATTTCTGAAGAGGATTGAGGGTAACGAAATAGCCCCTACCATCAATCAACTATCGATTGAAAATGGAATCCCTGTAGTTACAGTGCCGATTCATAATTCATCCGAGGTTATGCCACATATTGAACGATTGGACCTTGATCTAGTTGTATTTGGGGGAACCAGAATAATCAGAGGAGAGATCCTTGATTTCCCGAAAGACGGAGTTGTCAATTCCCATCCGGGACTTCTTCCAGAATGTAGGGGTTCTGCATCTCCGGCATGGTCTGTTTACCATAATATTCGAGTAGGTTCGACGTGTCACTTCTGTGATAACGGAATCGATACTGGAGAGATTCTACTGAGGAGAGAGTTCCCTGTAAAGCGTGGTATGACATATGAGGATCTTTGCTACGGGACACTAGTTCTTTCAGGAGTGTTGATGAAGGAAGCGCTGATTGCATACGACAAGGGTGAGTGGACTGAGATGCGCCGTCCACAGGGAGCTAGCGATTACCCAACTTTTAGAAACGCTCCAGAGGAAGTACTAGAAGTGGTCAGAGAGAGGCTCAATAAACAGGAATACGCGCACTATGTCGATTAGGTGATAAAATGCAAAAAAATCTTTTAGGGCGTGATTTCCCGTTTGCTGATGGTATTCTAGATGGAAAGACCGCTTTGGTCTGTGGAGCCTCCAAAGGAATTGGGAGAGCTACGGCACTGGTCCTAGCTCGAGCTGGATGTAGGGTCATCGCCTGCGCCAGATCGATTGGTGATCTTGAGTCTCTTATCGAAGAAATGCATGGATCTGGCCATGAAAAACTGGTTTTGGATATGGAGAGCTTGGAGTCGATTTCTAATTCGCTGTCAGATTTGGGATCCGTGGACATACTTGTGAATAATTCCGGTGGCCCTCCCGGAGGGCCTTTACTAGGGAATTCGATAGAAGATTTTGAGGGACCATTCGCTAGGCACCTACATGCTTCTCATATTTTGACAAAGGAGCTCGTACCAGGAATGGAGAGGTCTGGAAGCGGTAGGATTGTGAATATTATTTCCACATCAGTTAGGGAGCCAATTGACAACATTGGACTCTCAAACACTTTGAGGGGGGCCATGGCATCATGGTCTAAGTCTCTATCTAGAGAATTACCAGCATGCATCACAATCAACAATATCCTCCCCGGATTCACCGATACCGATAGGCTTGGCTCCCTCGCCAGTTCTATATCATCTAAGACAGGCAAGAAGGTCGAGGAAGTTCAGGAAGGCTGGATTAATAGCGTTCCAATTCAGAGACTAGTTGATCCTCTAGAGACCGCAATTGCAGTCGCGTGGCTCTGTCTACCTTCCAGTGGTGCTGTGCGAGGAGTAAGTCTCGCCGTAGACGGTGGCAGAATGCGTTCCATCTGAGGGATAATATGGAGTTCGATATTTTCTTCTCCATCTCCCAGACACCAGATACCTCTGGCTTTGTTCCCACTGAGAAAGAGATGTTCTCTAATTTCCTGAAACAGGCTGAGCATGCTGATAAACTTGGATTTGGAATTGGTTGGATAGCCCAGGCACATCTATCAACTGAGATACAGAAAAGGAATGATAATCCAGTAGTTCCACACTATCCAGGAGAAGTGGGGCTTTGTACCGACTTCTTCCAAATTGCTCAGAGGGTTCTTTCTAGAACTGAAAAAATGGAAGTAGGTAGTGCGGTAATGAGCATCTTAGCTTCCGGCGGTCCTATAGCCCAGGCAGAGAGGGTGGGGTCATTTTTATCCTTACATGGACTTGACTCTAATGAAAGAAGGAGGTTGCATATAGGATTCAGTGCGGGAAGATTTGAGTTCATGGCAAGGCCGTATGGAATTGTCCCCAGAGATCCAGTTGAAGAAGTCGCCTGGCCGGCACTTAGAGGCAGAATTTTCGCAGAGGCATCCGAGATATTTCTCCGACTACTTAGGGGAGATGTGGTATCAAGTGATATGATTGGAAAGACGATCTTGAACAGGTCAAACTTCAGAAGTGATGAAGATTGGTCGAAGGTTCAAGAAATGGCGGTTTCTCATCACGGTTTGACTGATCTACCCGATTCAATAGAGATAAGAAATAGATATGATTTCGAAGAAATAAAGATAATTCCTCAAAACTGGAATCGAAGTCTACTGAATTTGGTTCTCGGTAGTCATGATCAAAGATTACAGAAAGAAGTCAACAAATGGCTTCCTGTTCAAGTATTCAATCTCTCAATTACCCCTCCTAAGGTAATCGAAGAAACCCATCAGAGAATGAGGGAGTCTTACCATAGGGACGGTGGCCATTGGAAGAGATCTATGATGCCCAGAACAATCATGGTTTTCATCAACGAAGAGGATTCTATGAGTTCCGAAGAAAGGAGTTCTGAGGCTAAAGATGAGGCAAAATCAGCACTTTCGACATACTGGAGCGCCCTAGAAGGGACAATTGACCCATCAAAAGTTGACAGGGCTGTGGATAATGCAGTGATAGGAAACGCCGAGGAAGTAGCACAACAAATTATTGAAAGATTCGATCCTAATGATCGTTTGATGTGCTGGTTTGATTTTTTCAACCATGATAATGAAAGGGTAATGAGGAATATGACTGCATTCATGACTAAGGTAGTTCCCCGGATTAATGGAGGTGAATAGATGGAGGGAGGAGAAAACGTTCCTTCATCGGTATCTCCGGGAAGACCTGGGTCATCGCTATATCCTTCGAATCCATTGGGAGAAAGGCATGACGGGATAGCCACGGGAAGAGATGTTGAGTGGGAGCCTTTGGTAGATTTTCGAAGAATGGATATCTCGGAGAATACTATACATGGCGCCATAGCATGGGCTCACGGGAATGAAATCATACACTCTTTCGGCGGTAATGTTCTGGTCTACGGTAGGTCAATGATGAAGCCATTCACCATGAAAATATTCAGTGATGCTCTCTCTAAAGCTGGCCTAAGTTCGGAACAGATGGCAATTTCATGCTCGTCTCATAATGGCGATACAGAGCATGTTGCGACAGCCCAGTCTTTGCTTAGCGAATCGGAATGGGGACTGATGCAGTGTCCGCTGGATGTCCCATTGATACAGTTTGGAAGACAGGTCAGGAGGCCCCGTAGATGGTTCCATACGTGCTCCGGTGAACATGCCGCGATGCTCAAAGGAATGAGGTTGATGGGAATTGGTAGAGCGGGTTACACCCTTCCAAGCTCCGGATGGTTTCCACTGTATTTGGAGGTACTTAGGAGAATGATGGGAAAGCCAGATTGGGAGCCGTTGAGAGTTGCTAAAGATGGGTGTGGCCTGCCCACAGTTTCCAATACTGTGGATGAGTTGGCAGTAATGATGGCCGGACTTGCCTCCGAGAAGGATGATGACTGGATTTGGGATGCAATGACAAAACATCCTGATCTGGTTGGAGGTTTCAATAGACTTGATTCAACCTGCCTCAAAGCAGGAGAAGGAAAGATCCTAGCTAAGGAAGGCGCGGATGGCCTCCTAGGGCTTTCCGTGGATCATCCAGACTGGCCTAACGGTCTAGGGATAGTCATCAAAATAGCTCATGGATGGAACAGCCAGGCTACTTGGTATGTTGCCAGAGCTGTCTTGGGAGTATTGGGAGTTGAACTGAGGAACCCATACCCCCTTCATCGCCAGAAGGCATTTATCGTTCCGGGAATAGTCCCCGAAAGCATGCGTGAGGCTCTCGAGGAAGTTGTCACTTGGGATGAATGGGACCCTGATAGAGACAGATTCTCTATGGACTGGAGGGATTACTCAGAGGGCGTTACTAGGGAAAATCCCTTTGCTAATGAGGGATCCTAATGAAATTACTGAATTATATCAACGGTAAATTTGAGGAGCCGGAATCAGCAGATTGGATGAATAATCATTCTCCTTCGACCGGCGAGATCCTCGGAAGTGTTCCTCTATCGGGAGAAAGTGATGTGAGATTAGCGATAGAGGCTGCCAGGGAAGCACACCCTGAATGGAGTGAAATGGAGCCTTCTGATAGAGCCAGGTGGCTAGATAAGATTGCCGACTGTCTAGAAGAAAAATTTGAGGAGGTTGCTTACTTGGAGAGTTTGGACACTGGTAAGCCCATATCCCTGGCTCGCTCGGTCGATGCGACTAGGTCGGTTTCAAATTTCAGATTCTTCTCAGAAATGATTAGGGATATTGAAGATGAAATCTATGATATGGAAGATGCTACAAATATAGTGAAGCTCAAATCCGTTGGAGTTGGAGCACTTATAACTCCATGGAATCTTCCTTTGTACCTACTTTCTTGGAAGGTTGCTCCAGCTATTGGAATGGGAAATACCGTGGTTTGTAAACCGAGTGAGCTGACTCCACTTACTGCCGATCTTCTGATGAGAGTGATTGATGAGGTTGGTCTGCCTTCAGGAGTGGTGAATCTTGTCCATGGGAATGGAAATACAGGATCAATACTTACCGGAAGTCCCGATGTAGACCTTGTCTCATTCACCGGAGGGACATCGACAGGCGCTAAAGTTGCGCAATCTGCATCTCCTCAATTCAAGAAGTTGAGTTTGGAGCTGGGAGGTAAGAATGCGAGCATAGTATTCTCAGACTGTGATCTGGAAGAGACGATCAAAGGAGTGGCGAGAGCCGCGTTTCTCAATCAGGGACAGGTTTGCTTGTGTGGCTCTAGGATACTGGTTGAGGACTCAATTTACGATAGGTTCATGGAATTATTCATAGAGTTCGTTGAGTCTATGGTAATAGGTGATCCAATGGATGATGGCACAGAGCTAGGGGCATTAATTTCCAAGCAGCACCTGAATAAAGTAGAAGGCTACGTATCACTAGCTTTGGAAGAGGGAGGACAAGTAGTAACTGGAGGCAAGCCATGCTTACCCAAAGAATTTGAAGGTGGCAATTGGATGTCTCCCACTGTGATAACAGGTCTCGGAACAGAAGCAAGATGCTCCACTGAAGAGGTCTTTGGCCCCTTTGTAACTGTACATCGGTTCTATTCAGAGGATGAGGCCATAGAAATTGCAAATAATACTAGATACGGTTTGGCCGGTAGTATTTGGACCATGGACTTGGAAAAGGGCAGGAGAGTAGCCGAGAATATTCATTCTGGCATGGTTTGGGTCAATACTTGGCTACACAGGGATCTTCGAGTACCTTTTGGGGGAGTGAAGGATAGTGGGGTTGGTAGAGAAGGAGGAAAGTGGAGCTTGGGGTTCTTCTCAGAGCCGCTTAATGTATGCATCAAATATGATTGATGCACAAGACTGTAAGACAAGTATGTTTTCGGAATGATGATTAGAATGGCGCACATTGGGATCATCGGAGCTGGTTCATACGTCCCACCTCATGAAATGAGTAATGACGATTGGGCGAAATTAGTAGATACCAGCGACGAATGGATAACTACCAAGACCGGGATGAAAAAGAGGAGGATTGCCGATTCGGATGTCTGCACATCTGACTTGGCCGTAGAGGCCTGTAAGGTCGCATTGGAAAATTCTGGATTGAAGGTATCCGATATCGATTTGATTATTTTAGCTACATCTTCACCCGATGTTCCTTTGTCCTCAACAGCTGGGATAGTCCAAGATAAGCTAGGTTGCTCTGACTGCGTCGCCTTTGATATCAATGCAGTTTGTGCTGGTTGGGTTCACGCTCTTGACATAGGAGCTAGATTTGCGGGAACGGAAGGATATGAAAATGTCCTGGTTGTTGGTTCTGAGGTCTACTCTAGGATACTTAATTGGAAGGATCGTTCAACTTGTGTATTATTCGGTGACGGCGCAGGGGCAGTGGTACTCTCCAAGGTTCCAGAGGGAAAGGGAATTATTGGATCTTGGATGATGAGCGATGGTTCCGGCTCTGGTGTTATTGAGATTCCCGCTGGAGGGGCCAGAATCCCTATTCCCAGTGAAGAATTCAAAGATGGGATGCAATATTTTCATATGGATGGAAGGGCAGTTTGGGACTTTGCTATCGAAGCGTTTCCTCAAGCAGTATTATCCGTGTTAGAAAGGTGTGGCAGGAGTATAGATGAAGTTGACCTTATCATTCCCCATCAAGCCAACATAAACATCATTGAGAAAGGGATGGAGAAACTCGGATTACCTATGGGGAGGACTTTTACTAATCTACACAAGTATGGAAATACGGCCGGGGCCAGTGTTCCAATTGCCATGCACGAGGCATTTGAAGAAAATAGGATAACAGAAGGAGACTTGGTAGTCACAGTTGCATTTGGTGGTGGCTTGGCGTGGGGCGCTAATCTGATTCAATTCTAATTTACTGGGCCCCAAGAACCGGTAGTCTGGTTGAAGGAAAGGATTGTCCCATCTGGATTCTGACAGTAGACTTTTCCTGATTCTTCAGCCCAAACAAGTTGCCCGTTTTCATTCATCTTAGCATCCCTGGGAGGTCTGATTGAATCAGCTCTTGTCTCTTCTGAGGTGCCAGATGTTGATTCGGGGACTGAGACATTTGAGTAAATCTTAGGCTCATTATTTTCCATTCCAGAATCACCCGAGAGTGTGAATGATGATTCATCATTTTGGCCCCTTCTCCTAACTATGAGTAACCCTCCAAGTGCGCCAATTACTACTATCGACACTACTGCAACGAAGATTAGCATGGTCAATGATTCCTCGGCTTCTTGCCTGTCGGGGTCATTAGGGAATGCGTCTCCATTGTCTCCCACTCCATCAAGATCTGAGTCCTCCCACTCAAGTGGATTTAGAGGGAAGTCGTCAACGCCGTCCATGAATCCATCATCATCTGAATCGGGATCGGTGGCACTGGTATTCCTCTCGTTTTCCTCTACATCGGACGAACCATCATTATCGTCATCTGTGTCCGAATTATCCCCTATTCCATCCATGTCGTTGTCATTCCACTCGGTCGAGTCAAGAGGAAGCGCATCTTGGAGATCAGGGAATCCGTCATTATCATCATCCTCATCCTCCTCTAAATCCTTACAGCCATCCGAGTCATTATCCACATCTACCGTACTAGACCATCCTAACAGACCGAGTGGGCATGTATCGAATATATCGTCGATACCGTCCCCATCATCATCCAGGTCTACTTCATCGTGGAGCCTGTCGCCATCTGAGTCAGTTAGGCATTCATCCTCTGACGTAGAGGATTCTTGGAGAGTTATCGTATTTTCTGGGCAAGATTCGGTAATTATGCTCCGTGCGGATGATACAAACTGATCTAGTGGTGCGGGGATTTGTTGTGACTGACCAGGATCAGGGACGAAGAAACCAGGATCGGCATCCATGCAAGTGGACTGGCCGGGAGATGGCTGGTATGTCCCAGGGGCACATTCTTGTTGTGAAGAGGATGCCTCAGAAGGGGAGAAGAAACCAGGATCGGCATCTAGGCAAGTGGACTGGCCGGGAGATGGCTGGTATGTCCCAGGGGCACATTTGTTCTGCGTTGCAGAACCCTCCGAGGCTACATAGTGTCCATCTTGTGAGTCCAGGCAAGATGACTGGCTTGTTGCGGAAGGATTGGGATTGAATGTCCCAATAGGGCATGGCGTCTGAGTAGTTGACATACCGTAGTCTACATAATAGCCGGGATCGGCATTAAGACAATTTTCTTGACCTGAATAAGGTTGATACTCTCCGGGCTGACATTCTTCTTGTCTGTCTTCTCCTTGGGACTGGACAAAGTATCCCGGATCAGCCTGCAAGCATGACTCTTGCCCGCTGTAAGGCTGATACTCGCCTGCATGACATGGAGTCTGAGACGACGCACCAAGTATTGCTGAGAAGTTCCCAGGATCGGCATCTAGGCACAAGGCAGGTCCATTTGCTGCAAATACTGGGTTGTACTTGCCAGGAGGGCAAGGTATCTGTGTGGTTGATGCATTACTGTCTGTATAGTAGCCGGGACTAGCCTCCAGACATTCAGTGAGTCCTGCCTGATTAGCCCAAAATCCTGGAAGACAGTGAGATGCGTTTGTAGCCCCTTCTGAGTCGACGTAGTAACCTGGTGGCGCGGGATCACAGGAGGCCTGCCCAAACAGGGATTGGTAGTAACCAGGGGTACAGGGAGTCTGGTACGAGGAGCCGTTGTCAGGGACTGCGTGTCCAGGATCAGCATCCAAGCAGGATTGGGAGCTATTAGCAGATTCTGATGGATTATACGTACCGGAGGAGCAAGGAACCTGTACGGTTGAACCGGATTGCTCCACATAATATCCCGGAGATGCGTCTATGCATTCTGTTGCCATGAAAGAGGGCTGAAATGTACCTGGCTGGCATGGAGTCTGTGAAGAAGAGGCATTTGTTGGGACGTAGTTACCCGGAGCTGCTTGAAGACATAATGTTTGATTCGGAGCTGGCTGATAGAGGCCCGGATCACAAGCTGTCTGTGAAATGCTTGCAATCCCGGGCACATAATATCCTGGAGAGGAGGAGATACAGGATTGCTGGGCTGCTAATGGCTGGTAGTATCCCGGAATGCAGGGGATTTGGGATATCGAACTGTAGTTATTCACGTAGTTTCCAGGATCGGCATCGATACAAGAAGTCGAGCCGTTAGAGGGCTGATATGTCCCAGGTGAGCAGGCGGTTTGATTGGAAGCGCCGGATGTTACAACATAATTACCAGCTGACGCGACGGTACAATTTGCCTGTGCGAACGAAGGCTGATAGTTACCCGGACTGCACTGAGTTTGAGAGGTTGCTCCGGATTGCGAAACAAAGTTTCCAGGTGAAGATGGCGTTTGGAAGGAAGAGCCCGAAAGGGGGACATAATGACCCACACTGGCTTGTTGGCAGGAAGTTTGTCCGGATAGAGCTTGGTACGAACCGGGAGCGCACATGTCCTCAGAGGTTGCTCCTGTGGATGAGACATACCTTCCCGGGGAAGCATCGTCGCAAGAACCACTACCAGTTTTTCCCTGGTAAGTTCCTGGGCGGCACTGGAAGAAACCCACTTGTATCTCTGCATCGATTGACTCTAATTGATTGCCAATTGTGGAGCCGTCAATGGTTGATGTTAGTGATAGTGTGAAGCTATAACCTCCGGTGCTTGAATTGTTAGGGGCCACAGAAACTAGTAATGTCGAAGCATTCGTAAACGATGTTCCATCAGTGGTAACACTAGCTGTTTCATTGCCCAGTGTCGAATTGTCGGATGTAGTAACCAGTGTCATGGCCATTGAAGAATTGTAGTAGTACAAGCTAACACTAAGGTCTCCATTAGAGTTTGAGCTGGAGAGATTGATTGAGGCGAAAGTGTCCCTTGGGACATATATCGAGAATAAATCCCCCAAGTCATTGGACCATGAGAAGTTTCCAATTTCTCCGCTGTAGGTGGCACTTCTAGATTGTAGTGGAGTAGGCGTTACATTATCCGCATCGCCATATTGGTCGTTCGTGTAATTCCCAGCAGGAGATGCGATGCATGACGACTGCCCAAGGTCGTTCTGATAGTAACCCGAGTCACAATGTTGCTGATTAGGAGATGCCTCTTCACTGACAAAATACCCGCTTGATGACTCATAACAAAGAGTCTGTCCCTCATTTGGTTGGTAGTTTCCTATTGTGCAACTTTCATGGAAAAGGGAGCCTTGGAGCGAAAAGTGGCCAACAGAGGAGTTCTGGCATGATAGTCTACCCCATTGCCCGTCTGGGCAGCTTACCCATCTGGCTGGGTTATTTGGAAAATCATCCACTGATGAATTGAATCCATCTCCATCGCTGTCGTCAGTGATGATCAAATCCAGAATATTGCGGATTCCGTCTCCATCGAGATCCTGCTCAGAGTAGCCAACTGACTCCCCAAGAGTAGAGTTGTTGAAGCTCATAAGATATGGAGCAAGGACATCATTGGAGGTCCCATCAAATTCTCCAGTCTGCCCGCCCCAACAAAATAATGAGTAGCTTTCATTGATAGCACATGTCGATTCGACACCGGTAGCCAATGCGATCGCCGGAGATGCCATTAGGGCATAGGAGGGGACGTTACCATCCGTTCCTGAGCAACTGCTAGAACTGGAGCTACATGTTCCATCGCCCCACTGCCCGTGAGTATTAACTCCCCAGCAACTGACAGAACCATTGTCCAACAAGGCACATGTGTGCCAATAAGTACCATCGATATCATGAGCTGTCCTACCACTAGGCAATTGAATGTCTGATGATGTTCCTGTGACAGGACCATCCTGTGAAGAAACTGTGTACGACTTACCCCAGCAACTGATAGACCCATTGTCAAAAATAGCGCAGACACTGTAACCAGGAGTTGCCAATGAGGAAGCCCTCAATCCTGTCGAGTGATTAGCAATGACTGGTGTGCTTCTACTTGTTGTGGTGCCATCTCCAAGATTTCCAAAACCATTGAATCCCCAGCACTTAATCTCTCCATTATCTAGAATTGCACAGGTGAAATCATTTCCAGCGGACACAGAAATAGCAGTTCTATTAGTTCCTAAGTCAACTTCAATGGGAGAGTTTCTGTTGATGTTTGAGCCATCACCTAGCTGACCGTGATTATTCCTTCCCCAGCAGTTGAGAGATGCATCATCCAGAATTGCACAATTATGATTGTTTCCATTTGAAACAGTGACTGGGGTTCGAGCTCCGAAGTCCACCGTTCCGTTGCTTAGGGAATTCGAGCCAATACCGAGTTGCCCGTAGTTATTTGCCCCACTGCATCTGAGAGTCCTATTGTGCAGAATTGCACAGTCACCCGCGATCGATATCACTTCATCGTTGACGACTTCTGGCGATCCACTACCGTTGAAAATAACCAGGCTTCCATTAGATAGGGCCAGAGTAGGAGATCCGGAATCTAAATCTAAAACAGAGTGGCTAAAGACTGATCCCCTATCAGTACCAGGTTGGTTGAAACCGAGATTGTTTACCGGAGAAGGAGAGGGTGATGATGACGCTTCACTGAGTGTCCATGAATCTGCCCCCCAGGAATCTCCGGAAGTACCTCCATTTCCATTTACGATATTTACAGCCAGATAGAATACCACATCTCCAGAACCTGTTGTAGGTGCCGTCCAGTCTACTGACCATGCCCTAGAATTAGAGTTTGAGTGAGTTACCTCTCCTGATGATAACCGGGCATTCTGGCCCGGATTAGAGAATACACCCATATTTGAGTCTAAATTGAAACCCCCCTTGGTACCGCTTGGGCCTCCAGAAGCGCTTATTGAGAGAGAATATGTTGCCCCTGGCACATATCCTGATAAGGGGGTTCCTGAAAGTGCAGGGATAACAGTTGGAGAGTTAGAGGAATGGCAAAATCCAGCTCCACAACCATCAGTAGAGCCAGTCCTGCCTGAGCTGTTCGCGAACGCTGTTTCTGGTACAGCCATCAGCAAAAGCATCAGAAATGTTCCCACGATTATTACTCTAGTTTTCATCCCGCTCTCGCCTACCATAATTTATCAATTCCTTTACTGGCTATATCAAAGAGATTTGCCGGACTGGTCCGATGGCCTCTGTAACAAATGCGATAGCGCTTCTCTTGGTAATATGACTATTCCTACCACACGAGCTTTAGTGCGTCGTTACGAATACCTCTGGGGCAAGCGGAGGCATTACAACACCGGCTTCGGAGAATGCCTCTTCAACAGATGTGAAGCTTCCTCGGTTCTTGTTTGCCCTTCTAGCTCTGTTACTGATGATTTTCCAAGAAGCCTTGTTGCCGATTCCCGGTAGTGCCTGAAGTTGGCTCTCAGTGGCGTAATTGATGTCTAGGCCAAACTCTATCCCCGAGATGCTTCTCATCCCATGTCCAGTAACTACTATGTCCGAGCCTGATTCGAGGGGGATTGCGTATGGGACCCCTACTAGAATTGGGTAGGCCCCTATTTGTCTTCCAAATGTGATTCCAGACTCTCCGTGTTTGGAGGGGTCTCTGTATTTTTCTTCTGATAAATGCTCAGGAAGTCTTATTCTGCCACCTCTAGATTCCCACCACAAATCTTTCAATTTAGTCCCCAAAGGGAACATCTCCTCCAGCATCGGACGATCGATTTCTTCTCTGACAATGGTTTTGAATTTCCTGAATTCATTTTCAGGAATTTCTTGAAACCCCTTCCCCTCGACTTGCCGGATATTTATCCTTCTTAGCCATAGTCCTTCTGATTTCAATTCTTTTAGAAGTTGAATATTCATTGAGTAACTTCTCTCTGTCTCGCCATTTAATCCTGCTATAAAGTTCAGACCGGGAAGCAGCCTCGGTAGCCCTCTTGGACCCCTTTCCCTGCCGTAATCATTGATGTGCCTAATGGCTATCTTTAGCTGATTGGAGTCGCAATTTAACCAATTTGACTCATGTACCCTCGGATCCGCTGATTCCAAGCCAAAGGAAAGTACAGCTCCATCTGATAGATTTTCTATCAGAGATTTGGTTATCTCCTTGGACGGCTCAATATTCTGTGCGATTATCGAAGGATTGGCATTGTCCACATGTAGAATTTCCAGATTTTCATTGCTTCTTGCTCCTTCTAATACCCTTGCGATTGGTTCTGGGTCGGGAATTGGGTATTCCATCTCCTCGACGCCCTCGGCTCTGTAGGTGTAGATATCTGTAGCACCGCCTATTCTGATATTGACGGCTCCGGATTCCACTGCAACATCAATTTCTCTGACAACGTCGTCTTCTTCCCTCCAAAGGGGAAGTCCCTTCTTTGGCTCAATACAAAATTTACATCCTCTCTTGAAACGGACGCATCCCTGATACAGTTCGACTTCGTAAGTGAGTGGGCCATGAGATCCATTTGGAGCCAATAGATCCGGATGTTCCAATACTGCCTTTGATGAGGCTCCTTTCAGGGCCCATCTTGACCATTCATCCGGACTTCTTTTTTTATGGGTCATTTTACCAGTCGAAAGGAAATGATTGAGAGTTGCGTCTGTATCCTTCAAGCTGCAGAAGAGATTAGACCTGGGAGAGACCCAGCCGGATTGCCTCCAGTGTCTGATTGCCCATCCTCCACAAATAACAGGGATTCTATTCGGAACTGAGGATAGGAAAGAGTCAGTCTCACCTCTACTGATTGGAGTTCCTCTAATGTACTTCCCAGGTACTACTGCCCCAGCCAGAAGAACTGCACCGTCCAATTCGCTCATTTGCTTTCTAACGTTTTTACGCCCTTCAAGGGTTGAAAGTTCAGATTTGAATAACCTCCTCCATTGATCAACGGTCATGTAGGTATATTCTATGCCCCTCTCCTCCAGAACTCCACAGATGTATCTGATGTGAAATCCCACATAGTTAGGCACACCGAAAGCCGCGGGTTCGTCTTCATACCCATCGAGTACGAGCCACCCGTCTAGTTTCTCCATGTTCCGCGGTCAGGGTATTCGGTATTCACCGCTTCGACTGTTTCCTTCGGCCGCCTCTATCCCTGTTGGAGCCACCGGATGAAGATTCTTCGACTACTATCTTACGACCTTTGATTTCTGAGCCGTTCATCGCTTTTATTGCCACCTTAGCTTCCTCCTTCGAGGGGAATGTGATGAATGCGAATCCCTTTGACTTCCCAGATTCCCTATCCTTTGCAATATGGATGGAGTCAATTTTCCCATGCTCCGAGAATTCTCTGGAGAGTTCCTCTTCTGAGATTTCATAAGGAAGTCTTCCAACAAATAACTTGATCCCCATTTTTTCCTCGAGTTCTTTCCTCATGGATGATATTGTCTCTCTCTCTTTGGAAAGCTCTTCCTTGGTAGCCTTCCCTTGCTTGACTTTGTCCATACAATCTCTGCATCTAATCGGCTTACCGGGAGTCGGCTTGAATGGGACCTTTGTGCTAACTCCACACATCGTACAGATTGTATCGTGCATCTCCCTCCTTGGCCTACTCTGACCGCCTCTTCCACCTCCACGGTTGGAGGATCTCATTGAAGCAACTCTGGCCGGCATCTCGTGATTTGCACCCCTGCGGAAATCAGCCATGGGAGAAAGGTAGGGTCTCGCTCCATCATGACCTAGTTTCGCTTCAGCCTCCGGAGACCATCTTTCTCCGGATCTGTTAAGTTTGTGCAGGCCGAATCCAGTTTCATGACCGTGTCCGAACCCGTCGGAGAGTACTCGATAGGCCGTGTAGTCGCATCTAGAGCAGTCTACATTGAAATCGATTTTCTTGTCAGATACATTCAGCATCACTCCGCATGTCGGACAAGATGCGGCTAGTACCCCGAGAGCTGCATTTCCCTTTGTTGAGGCTTTGAGAATCGGATCGTCTTTGACTATCCTAGCTCTCACGATATCTCGCATTCTCATTGCATCTCCAGGAGATGGAATGAATCTATCCACGACTTCAGAGACGTGAATGTCAGCGAATAGCTCGAGAGCAGGAAGATCCCTATGACCTCCCTTCTTACTCTCTATGTTCAGAATTCTAATCTCGGCGACATTCTCATTCAGTCTAGTGACCTGTCCGATCACCACATCATCGACCCTAGGGGAATTAATAGGTAATCTGGACGACTTTATGGATATATTCCCGTCCTTTTCAATTAGAATCCCTGGGAGGGTAGCTACACACCTTCCATTTCTCTCAAAAATACCATCTCCTGCGGAATGACCTGGAGGAATAGTCACTGTGGAACCGGGTGTTACTTGGTCACCAACTACTGCAGACATCGACCCGGCGACCGGCCATTCCCCTATCAACGGTACGGAGGAACTAGGGAGGCGTTAATCTCCAAAATCCTGCCCTTGTGGCTCCTCTGTTCATCTTATGGTGACTATATGATGCAGTAAGAGGAAAGTCTGCTTCAGCGTACTTATCTACTTCCCAACCAAGTTCTTTGAATCTTTTTCCGATGTGTTTAGCATTGGCACTGTGCATGATGTGAGTGCATGCTCCGAAAATAGATATCTCGTGTAGAAAATCCGAATCTGCGCCTTCTTTCAGCCTCCCCCAGGGAGGGTTAGAAATAATTAGATCATAGTCACTTATGTCTAAATTATCCACTCCAACTCTCTGGTTACAAACCTCAAATGTACCATCTTTCAGAATGCTTTCTGCATTCCTCCTGTTGAGTTTACACAATTCTTTGTCGGTCTCGACAAATTTTACATAACTAGCGCCCAATATGGATGCTCCAATTCCTAAAATGCCATTTCCAGAGCCCAAATCCACGACTCTGCATCCTCTTGGGAGATCTCCAAAGGACTGTATATCAAAAAGCCATCTTGAGGCTAGATCTCCTGGTGTGACATACTGCTCCAAAGAGGCATCCAACTGATCCCTAATCTCTAGCCTTGACAGGGACATACTGAGTTTTCTGAGTCTCATTGTGCTGGTGGGAGGGTGGCGCATCAGTTATGCTTGCCGGATTTTTTTCCTTTGGTCTGCGCTTATTTTTGTGTCGTATATTACTCCCTGAGACATCATTAGCTCTGCCAATAGGACACTATTTCCCGCAGCGCCCCTAACTGTGTTATCGGATGCCACATCGAATCTTAGGACATTCTTTGAGACTTCTACGCCCCCAACAAATACGCTCATTGTTTTTTCTTGGAGTTCTTCAGAAAAGGATGATTCATGGAGATTCAGCAAAGAAATTGCACTATCTATATCAGTGACAAAATTAAGAGGAGATTTCTGGCTGGATAATAGATCCGAATGTCGTTCTTGGGAAAGGAAATTGGACCATGTTTCTATCACTTCATGAGCACTTAGACTTCGCTCAAATTCAACAGTAACCGATGCAGAGTGGCCAAATTCTCTATTCACTCTCCTGCATTTTGCATTAATATCGATTACCAGGGGTTTCAAATTAACTCCATCGAGCTTTCCGAGAATCCTCTTCAGTTCCCTTTCTACACTCAGTGATTCCCCTAGGATCTGTGAATCTGGAAAGTGTCCTTGTCTTGAATTTTCAAGCATTGGGCGTCCTCCTCCGGAGAGAGACTGCTCGGTGATTATAGTTATTTTTCTTGCTGGCAAAGAACGAATTAATGGTGCGATAGAAATTGCCAATGGAACTACCATGCAATTAGGACAAGCCACCAATATGCCATGTCCGAAATCTTTCTGTTGATCGACAAGTCCGAGATGTTCTTTATTTGCCTCTGGAACCACCAGTGGTACCACCTTCGAGTGCCTGTGGATGGTTGAGTGACTGATAACCACAAGTCCAGCCCTTGCAAGATCTTCCTCGATGTAAGAGGCAGGAGAGTCAGGTAGTGCCGAGAAAACTATCCTAACTCCTATCGAAATGAGGTGGGATGCAAGTTCCCCATTTTTGCCTATGCCAATTACTTCCAATTCAGGTAATGATGGTTTTGGTTCCCCGAAACTCCAAGGAATTTCACTTACTTTCATGCCCTCTGATTCTGATGAACCAACTATGCATACTGGTGCTAGCCAATGATGATCAGAGAGTCTCTGGAGTAATCTCTGTGCCACTAATCCCCGAGAGCCTAAGATAGCGCACTTGACCCTTCCAAGCGTGCTCATGACTGCTGGAGGAAGGTCAAGCCTATGAATAGGTGTTTGGATGGTGATGAATAGTTAAAGTACTCCCGCGTAGATAGATCCGTCATGGAAGCCCTCGGATTGGCCTATGTGGCAGTAGGACTTGTTATTGGAGGAGTAATAGGTTGGCTTTTGGCCAAGCAAAAAATGGGAAGTGAGATAATTCGCTATGAGGAAAGAATTCGTGCGAATGAAGGAGTATTCGAAACTAATGAGAATAGAATGAAGGCAGAGATAGAAAATATGGTCATTAAGGCGGGGGAAAGAAATACTGCTCAGTTTCTCAAACTTGCTGAACAGAGATTCTCGTCGGATATGAAAGAAGCTGAGAACGCCTTAGAGAGTAGAAAAATGGAAGTCGAGAATCTAATAAAGCCCCTACGTATTGAGATGGAAAAAATGTCCGTAGCAAATCAGGAGATTGAGAAGGAGCGTGTTGGTGCTTATCAGGCTATTAAACGCCAAATCAAGGACTTGGGAGATAAGACTGATTCTCTAGGGGATAGGACGACTGCACTGTCTACAGCACTAACTACATCTGGCCAGGCTAGGGGAAATTGGGGCGAAGTAAAATTACGAAGGTTGTTTGAAATGGCGGGATTGTCTGAACAGGTGGACTTCTTCGAGCAGGAAACGATTCAGGGAGGGGGGCGTCCAGATTATATTGTTCGTCTACCTCAACAGGGAGTCATTCCAATCGATTCCAAGGCCACTGGTGCTCATTTCCTGAGGGCCGTAGAGCTCGAGTCTGGATCTGATCAGGATGCTTTACTAATTGAACATTCAAAAGCAATGAAGAATAGGATTAAGGAGCTTGGAGCTAAAGATTATCAAGGCTCAATAGAGGGAGATTTTGATCATGTGATAATGTTCATTCCTAGCGAGGCTATGGCGGCGGCTGCATTCACCACTGATCCGGAACTTCTCGATTATGCGATGAGCAAGTCAGTTCTGATTGCCACTCCTGTGACTATGTTAGGACTACTCAGAACTGTTGCGCTTTATTGGCAACAGCATTCGCTGGCAGAGGGAGCCAGAGAAATCTACGATGTTTCGAGAGAGATGTACAAGAGGATCAATACACTGATCGACCATTTCATGAAGGTAGGTGGTCATTTGGATAAGGCCGGCAGATCGTACAATGAGGCTATGAGCTCATATGAGAGAAGAGTTCTTCCTCAGGGGAGAAGACTGGACGAATTGCGGGTTTCGGAAACCCTTCAAACAGGCCTCCCAGACCCCAAAGAGATAGAGGTAAGACCGGCAGGTGCAGAGGAGGACTGATGACTGTGATCCTATTGGGGAGAGTATGATCAGGTGGCAGACCGGTAGGTACCACCCAGTTGTCCATCTCCCTGATAAGTACGAGGTTAGAGATTTCACAACCGGAGATTACTCTCCATCTGAATATGAATACGACATTGGTAGATATGATGAATTACGCCCCGGGATGTACTCGACTGAACTATTCTCAGATGGTAGATTCCTTCATATCGGAATCGACATAGGGGCACCAGTAGGCACTCCATGCATGGCTTTTGATGACGGGGAGATCTCACACTTCGGCTACAATCCCGAAGAAGGTGATTATGGAAATGTAATAGTCACCAGGCATTTGGTAGGTGGGACTCCAATTTGGGCTCTTTATGGGCACCTAAGTGGAAGCTCCATTCAGGGAAAAGAAATCGGACAGAAGATATCTAGAGGAGAAGTAATTTGCTGGATGGGGGACAAACAAGAGAATGGGGGATGGGAACCGCATCTTCACTTCCAACTATCACTGAAAGACCCTGGGACTCATGATATGCCAGGGGTAGTGTCTCCTGAGAAACGGGACCAAGCTCTTAGGGACTTTCCCGACCCCAGATGGGTGTTAGGTCCAATCTATTGAATGTCTGAGAGGTATTTCTTCAATTGAGGTATTGGTTCCATTGAACTTGGATCTGCTCCTCTTAGAAGGGCTAGTGCTATTGAAACCCAGTCGGAAAGATGGGCGGCATAAATCAATCTCTCGAGAAGAGTTTCGCCCTCGCATTCTATTCTCCAGATATTCTTGGTGCTCAGATTCTTCTCAATCCAGTCAATCCTTGACTTGGTCCTCTCATGTACGCCCTCTGAAGTCATAATTAGAAGCGCCCTTTTATCGGGAAGCTCCGAAAACCATGCGACTATCTCGTTATGATTCATCTCCGGCACCTCGGAGTGTTTGGCGAATGTCTCAGAGTTCTCATTTATCTGGCAAGTGAGTCTGTAAGCGGCCGCGTTAAGTTCTCTGGGACAAATTATACCGATCTCAGAATTTACAAGATTTCTGGCGAGAGTCTCTGACATTCCATCTCCGTGAATAATGTCTAGCTTTCTTGAAGAATCTCGGATTCTTCCAAACATTGACTTGAGTTCCGTCTCCTCTGGACGAGCCAGTATTCCCATTGACCAGCAGACTGCCAATTGGGCTCCTAGTATGTGGCCGAATGCAGATCTGGGCATTTGCCCGTTGGGAATAGCAATAGACGCAGATTCTTCATGATCATCCAAGATTCTAGTCAGCTCACCTCCTGATGATATCCCCACCACAGTTCCGCCAGAATCTATTGCCTTCATCACGCCATCAATGGTCTCCTCAGTATCTCCAGAGTATGAGGTTGCAACAACCAGCCAGTCTGGCCCCCACCACTGAGGGAGCCCGTAGCCCCCCCAAACTACGAATGGCAATCCACCCTCCTGATCGGAGATAGATTTGAGGAACCTTCCTGCTGAGCCTGAGCCACCCATTCCAAGGAATATGACTCCGGTCCAATCTAGATCTGATTCAAGTCCTGTTTCCGAATAAATGGCGTTCTCTAAATCATCCACGAAGCTTCTGGTAACGCCACACATATCTTCAGTATCCAAGGACTGAGCCAGCTCCTCAATTCTTTGTGCGGGCATTGACTTACTTCCTCCCTGAGGGTACTGCTAGCCATACTCCCTGTATGAAACCAATGCGTACTGACTTCGATTCGGGGTCATCATCGTACGGTAAGGCTACAGTAACTACTTTGTAGTCTGTGGGGTCCATTACTTCCACAGCCGAACTGTCCCTATTCAAGATGTCAACAACAAACTGTTCACTCTTTGGAGAGATTACAACAGATCCTTCCATATCCCTCCATGTTGCGCCTGATCTCTC
>MDTB01197944.1_pt1 | contig 29688 bp, 28 predicted proteins | sample 811161 | NCBI WGS metagenome assembly MDTB01 (sample SAMN05326650, study PRJNA326480) | marine metagenome | isolation source: seawater | place: Mediterranean Sea | collected 2009 | reverse complement strand
TTTTCATTTGAATATTTTTTTTATCAACTATTACAGATAAAATTGTTCTAAGTCCTTTTTTTGATTTTACTTCTACTTTCATAATTCTTTGGTGGGCAAGAAGAGACTCGAACTCTTAAGCCTTGCGGCACTGGTTTCTAAGACCAGCGCGTATACCAATTCCGCCACTTGCCCATTGTTTTAAAATTATTTTATATATCAAATATATTTTTTGTTAAACGATAAAGTCTTAAATAAATTATAATATAAATTATCATTAAAGCAAAAAACCAGTATCTACTTAATGTCGGGTTGTACAAAAATAACATACCTGGAGTAATTAGTATCAAATAGCTTAAATTAATTAATATAGAATTTAAAAAGTTACCTTTGTCTTTACCAAATTTTTTAGAAATTAAATAATAACTCAACATATGTAAATGTTTATTGTCAGGATGAATTGGTGATTTTTTCTGGCGTAATTTTCGAAAAAAAGAAAATAAAACCTCAAAAAAAAGGTAAAATAAAATTGTACAAAAGAAAAACGAAGATATGTTGGGATTAAGATTGTTTGTTATTATGGTATTCAGAGACACTAATGAGCCCATTAAATAAGCTCCACTATCGCCTAAAAAGATTTTAGCATTAGGAAAATTAAATAATAAAAATGATAACAGGATAATTACTTGAGAAATCAAAATCATAGAAAATTCAACATTAGAGCTACTTATGTTTAGATAAATTAAAATAAAATTGATAATAATTAAATTTATAGTGAGCAAACCATTGAAGCCATCTATTAAGTTTGCACCATTGATAATAAAAAGAAAACAAAGTAAAACAAATATTGTTGAAAAAAACTCATTTGCAATTATTACACTTAAAAATGGTATATCTATATTTGAAATTCTAACCGGTAAAAAATAAATTAATGTGATCAAAAAAATAATCATCATTAACAACCTTTTAAATGGTTGAATATTTATTTTTAGGTCATCCAGAAATCCAATAAAAAACATTGAAAAACCAACAAATAAATAGTCGTAAGGTATCTTTGAATACAATAAGTAATAAATTCCTAGGAAAAGTTTAAAGCATATCATAGCCCCTAAACCTCCACTTCGCGTAACCGCTAAGCTATGAAACGCTTGGGGTTTTGTAAAATTTAAATCAAGTAATACCCCATTATTGATTTTATGAGAAAGCTTACTCACTAAAAGAAAAGTAAAGAATGTTAAAAGAGCGTAAATTGAAAGAAAACTTGACTCTATCGACTCTGTTCCCATAAATATTTTATAAACCTTTATTATTTTTTTTAAATATATAAATTCCAACAAGTATTACAACCAATGAAGCTAATACTTTCCAAGTGATTGTCTCTTCCATTAAAAAATATCCAAAAAAAACTCCAAATATTGGAATTAGATATGCTACTTGGGTTTGAAAAACTAAACCGTTGGTAGTTAAGATTTTAAATCTAATTAGCCAAGCTAATCCAGTTGCAATTATGCCAAGATATAAGAGTGCCAAAGTTGAAACCAATGATGGTTCCAATTTCCAGGGTGTTTCAAAAAAAATGGAGAAAGGTAATAAAAATATAATTGACCATAAAGTGGTTGAAGTGGTTACGTTTTCATTTTTTTTGTCTTTTAATTTAATGGTTAATATTCCCCCGATACAATAAAATGTTGATCCCAAAATTGTAATTAAAGCGTAAATGAAATTTTCCTCATTTATTATCACTTTGTCAAAAAACAAAAAAACTATACCACTAAAGCCGATTAATACCCCAGTGGATTTTAATAGTGATAATTTTTCTTCTTTCAAAAAAAAATGGGCGAGTATCGACCCACTCAAAGGAGTTGTGCTCATTAAAATTGCCGCCAAATAACTATTTATTTTTGCTGTGCCTATTGCAATCAAAACAAATGGTATCGCAATATTGCATAATCCAATAATCGCATATCTTTTCCAATTGTAACTAAAAGCCTCAAGTCGTATCTGTTTAATTTTACATAGAATCAGTAATGGTATACTTGCAAAAATCACTCTAACTAAAGCAAGTGTAAAAGGCTCGTATGAATAGGTAGCGATTTTTATGTTAAAAAACGAAGAGCCCCAAATTAATCCGAGCAGAATAAGTAATCCTAGGTCAATATTGTTTGCTTCTCTCATTTCAATTTAAAATTGTATATATGTAATAATTGCATACCTGTTATCAGCTTTTAATAGTACTTACAAAATTTTTCATTATATATGTTTCCGGCATCATTCAATTATTGGAGATATAACAAATGAGTTCAAAAAAAGTAATTAAGTTAATGAAAGACAAGCAGGTAGAATTCGTTGATTTAAGATTTACTGATCCTAAAGGAAAATTACAACATCTTACGATTGACGCTACCGCAGTTGACGAAGAAATGTTGGATAAAGGCGTTTTTTTTGACGGCTCGTCTATAGCTGGATGGAAAGCGATAAACGAGTCAGATATGATATTGAAACCAGATCTAGAAAGACCAATAATAGATCCATTTAACTCTCATACAACTCTTAACATTTTTTGCGATATTCTAGACGCAGTTAAAAAAGATCCATATGAGAGAGATCCAAGAGGAACAGCAAAAAAAGCTGAAGCTTATTTAAAAAAAACTGGAATAGGAGACAAATCATATTTTGGACCAGAACCAGAATTTTTCGTTTTTGATGATGTGCGTTTTAAAAATGATATGAACGAAACAAGTTTTAGTATCGATAGTTCAGAAGGACCTTATAATACAGGAAAAAAGTACGAGAACGGAAACTTAGGCCACAGACCAGGAATTAAAGGTGGATATTTTCCAGTCCCTCCAGTTGATAGTGCTCAAGACATGAGAGGAGAATATCTAAAAGCTCTTAAAGACATGGGCGTAAAGGTCGAAAAACACCATCACGAAGTTGCACCCAGTCAGCATGAATTGGGCATGTATTTTGGAACGCTGACAAATCAAGCTGATAACTTGCAACTTTATAAATATGCCGTTCAAATGGTTACTAATTCTTTTGGGAAAACTGCAACTTTCATGCCTAAACCAGTCAAAGGAGACAATGGTTCAGGTATGCATTGTCACCAATCTATATGGAAAGGTAATACTCCTGTTTTCATGGGTAAAGAATACGCAGGATTATCAAAAACTGCATTGTATTACATCGGTGGAATTCTTAAACACGCAAGAGCTATAAACGCTTTCTCTAACGCAACGACAAATAGCTATAAGAGGTTAATACCAGGGTTTGAAGCTCCAGTTATTCTGGCTTATTCGGCAAGAAATAGATCCGCCTCTTGTCGAATACCTGTAATTATGAATCCAAAAGCAGCAAGAATGGAAATAAGATTTCCAGATGCTGCTGGAAATCCATATTTGACTTTTGCTTCAATGTTGATGGCAGGATTAGACGGAATTAAAAACAAAATTGATCCAGGCAAATCTCTAGATGTTGATCTCTATACTTTGTCAGAAAGTGAAGTAAAAAAACTTCCAACTGTTTGTGGCTCTTTAAGAGAAGCTATGGAAAATTTAGATAAAGATAGAGGTTTTTTAACACAAGGTGGAGTTTTCACTGACGATCAAATCGATGCTTATATTGATTTAAAGTTTCAAGAAATTTATAATTTTGAACATACTCCTCATCCTATAGAGTTCGAAATGTACTATAGCGGTTAAACCTTAAAAGACTCTCCGCAACCGCACCTTTCCGTTTCGTTTGGATTTTTGAATACAAATTGAGAGGAAAATTCTTCTTGCTTATAGTCCATTTCAGTTCCAAGTAAGTAAATAATAGCTTTCGGGTCAATTAAAACCTTTACCCCTTTTTCTTCTATCACTTCTTCATTAGGTTTAATTTCTTTAGCATATTCCATTATATAGGACATGCCCGCACAACCTCCAGATTTCACGCCCACCCTAACACCAATCGCAGAGCTTTCTGCTTCAGACATAATTTGTTTTATTCTATCAGCAGCATTATCACTTAATTTAATTATTTGTTCATTCATAAATTTAACTCTAATTTAGCAGCTTCAGACATCTTATCTTTTGTCCAAGGAGGATCCCACACCAATTTTAAATCAACATCCCTAATTCCCTCGATTTTTAATATATTCTCTTTTACTGAGTTAGGCAAACTCTCAGCCACTGGACAGTTAGGTGATGTTAGGGTCATTTCTATTAATACATGATTTTCCTTATTAACTTCAATTTTATAAATTAATCCTAATTCATAAATATTAACTGGGATCTCAGGGTCATAAATTTTTTTTATTTCCGATATTATTTTTTCTTTAAAATTGCTCATATTAAATTTTTTTTTCTAAAGCTGATAAAAGTGTATGCCAGGCCATAGTTGCACATTTTATTCGCATTGGAAATTCTTGAACACCAGAAAGTGATGAAATAGTTGTAATTTGATCAGATGTAAGACTGTTTAAAGTAATCTTAGTCTTATTTTTTAACATATTTAAAAAATCATCGGTTACTTTTTTTGAAAATTGTAAATCTTTTCCTTTTAAAGTATCTGTCAAAATTGATGCTGAAGCTAAAGATATTGCGCATCCCTCGCCTTCAAAACTTAAACTAGAAATATTTTTATCTTTATCTAATTTCAAATAAATATGAACTTTATCTCCACAAAGAGGATTGTGAGCTTTAGCATCGTGATTATATCCCTCACATTTTCCTTTATTCCTAGGATTTTTTGCATGATCTAAAATAATTTCTTGATATAATTCCTTTAACTCCATTTAGATTTGAAACACTTTCTTACATTTATTAATTGACTCACACAAAACATCTATATCTTCTTTATTATTATAAACGCCAATAGAAGCTCTAGCCGATGCGGGAATTCCAAGTTTATCATGTAAAATTTGGCAGCAATGATGGCCAGCTCTTATAGCAACACCATCGTCATCTAAAATTGTTGCAATATCATGAGGATGTATACCTTTTATTGTAAAAGAAATTATAGATGCTCTTTTTTCTGGATTGCCAATTATTTTTACTGAATTGTTTTTTTTCAATTTTTCTAATCCATATTCAAGGATTTGATTTTCGTGTTTTTCTATATTTTTAATTCCTAGATCTTGAATAAACTTTATTGATTTTGCAAAAGCAACAACCTCTGCTGTTTGCATAGTTCCAGCTTCAAATTTAGTTGGGGAGTCTGCGTATTTGATTTCATCTTTTTTAACCTCACTTATCATACCGCCGCCCCCTTGATATGGCGGTAGTTGTTCAACCCATTTTTTCTTTGCATAAAGTATACCAAGCCCATTTGGACCATACATTTTATGACAAGAAATAGCATAGAAATCGCAATCTAAATTTTGAACATCCAAACTAGTATGCTGTGCGCCTTGAGTTCCATCAATTAAAACTGGAATATTTTTTGATTTAGCTAAATCAATAATTTTTTTTACTGGCATTATTGTTCCTGTAACATTTGAAATATGTGTAAATGCTATTATTTTGGTTTTTGAAGTGATATTTTTTTTAAATTCATCAATGTCTATTTCGCCACTTTCATTCACAGACGCAAATTTAATTACAGCACCTTTTTTTTTTCTTAAATAGTGCCATGGCACATAATTTGAATGATGTTCGAGCTCTGTAGTTAAAATTTCATCCCCTTTATTTATAAATTTTTCCCCAAAACAAGTTGCAGCTAAGTTTATTGCCTCAGTTGCCCCTTTTGTAAAAATTATTTCTTCCCTATGTTTTGCATTTATATAAGATTTTACTATATCTCTTGTTTCTTCAAATTTATTAGTAGCTTTGACTGCTAAAGTGTGAACACTTCTTCCCACATTTGAATAATCATTTTCGTAAAATCTCGAAATTTCATCAATTACTATTTTTGGTTTTTGAGAAGAATTGGCGCTATCCAAATATACCAAAGGTTTCCCATTGATTTTTTGATTAAATATTGGAAATTTGGATTTTATGTTATTAAATTCCATTAATTTGATCCTCTATAATTTTTTCAAGAAAATTTTTAATTTTTATTTCAGGTATGTTTTCGAAAATTTCATTAAGAAAACCATTAATTAAAAGTTTTTTTGCTTGTGATAATCCAATACCTCTTGTCATTAGATAATGAATAGCATCTTGGTCTATACTTCCTGAAGTTGATCCATGAGAACACTTTACATCATCGGCATATATCTCTAGTTCTGGTTTAGCATTGAACTCTGCTCGATCATCTAAAATAAGCGCTTTACTTAATTGATAGGCGTCAGTTTTTTGAGAAATATCTTTTACAAATATTTTGCCTTGATAAACTCCTTTACTATCGCTTTCTAAAACGTTTTTAATTTTTTGGTAGCTTTTACAATTAGGCGCCAAATGATTTATTTGAGTTTTAATTTCTTGTTGTTCTCCGTTATCCAAACTCAAACCAGACAAAATATAACAATTGCAATTTTCTTTCTTTAAATTCATATCAATCTCTATTCTGTTAAATTTTAGTCCTGAGCTGAGTATAAAATTTTGAAAGACGGAGTTATACCCTTGTGATCCAGATATATTTTTATAAAAATAACCATTATTTTTTTTCTTTTGGATATTGATACTTTTGAGGATCGAACCTTTGTCAATATCTATTTTCTCAAAAGTATTTTTTATAAATTTACTGTTTACTCCAACATTATATTCTATAAGTGTTAGTTCAGAGTTTTGATTTAATCTTATCTTATTTGAATTATTAATTATTTCATTGCTTAAGTTAGATGTAAAATAGTTATAAATTACTATTGGTTTTCTACATTTATAATTATCTTGAATTTCCAAATTAAACCCGCCTTGTGATAATGCTTTATTCAAATTCACAAGACTATTACTAGACTGATAATCAAAACCATCTGATAACTTTAAGTTTTCAATTTTAACTTTTGTTTTATCTTCAAATCTAATATCACATGATTTATAAGATCCGTTTATTGTGAAGATATAATTATGTTCAAAGTCATTTATTAATTCAATTTTCTTGTCGAGTGAAAAATTAAAGTTATTTGTAATATTTTTAAAATTTTTGCTAATAATATAATTTAGATCTGTAAATTTCCAATTTTCATCTTTTTTGTTTGGAAAACCTTTTTCTAAAAACAAATCTAAACATTTTTTTCTATCCAAGAATTCATTATCAGAAGTAGAGGGTATTTTTTTTAAATCAAAATTAAATAGTTGTTCCATTATATTAAATTTTCGTAGCCTGTTTTTTCTAACTCTTGACCTAAATCAGCGCGTCCTGTTTTGACTATTTTCCCTTTTGATAAAACATGAATATAATCTGGTTTTATATAATCAAGTAACCTTTGATAGTGCGTTATAATTAAAAATGCATTACTCTTGCTTTTATGAGAATTTACTCCGTCAGCAACAATTCTTAATGCATCAATATCTAAACCTGAGTCAGTTTCATCTAAAATAACTAATTTTGGTTCTAAAAGTTTCATTTGGAGTATTTCATTTTTCTTTTTTTCACCGCCGGAAAAACCGACATTTAATTGTCTTGATAAAAATTTTTCGTCAATATTTAATTCTGAGGCTTTTTCTTTAATCAATTTTAATAGTGAAAGCGTATCTAGTTCCTTTTCGCCTTTAGATCTTCTAATTGTATTAAGAGAGGTTTTTAAAAAATTGGTCGTATTAACACCTGGTATTTCTAAAGGATATTGAAATGCTAAAAATATTCCTTTTTGTGCACGCTCTTCAATTGGGATGTCTTGTAAATTTGTGCCCTCATACTTTAAGCTTCCACTAATGTCATAGCCATTTTTTCCAGAAAGTATATTTGCAAGGGTACTTTTTCCTGATCCATTGGGACCCATAATCGCGTGTACTTCGCCTGGTTTTATTTCTAAATTTAAACCATTTAAAATTGATTTATCATCAATTGATGCTTTAAGATTTTGTAATTCAAGCATTATCCAACACTTCCTTCTAAGCTTATTGAAACTAGTTTTTGAGCCTCTACAGCAAATTCCATTGGAAGCTGCTGTAAAACTTCTTTACAGAAACCATTAATTATTAAACTGACAGCCTCTTCTTGATTAAGTCCTCTCTGATTACAATAAAATAGTTGATCTTCGTTAATCTTTGAGGTTGTTGCCTCATGTTCAATTGTTGATGAGGAATTTTTATTTTTAATATATGGAACTGTGTGAGCGCCGCATTTATTTCCCATTAAAAGTGAGTCGCATTGAGTATAATTTCTAGAATTTAAAGCCTTAGAGCCAATATCTACAAGTCCTCTATAGGTATTATCCGCTTTACCAGCTGAAATTCCCTTCGATATAATTTTACTCTTTGTATTTTTTCCTAAATGAATCATCTTAGTTCCAGTATCAGCTTTCTGATGATTGTTTGTGATTGCGATAGAGTAAAATTCACCAACAGAATTATCACCTTGTAAAATACAACTTGGATATTTCCACGTAATTGCTGATCCTGTTTCTACTTGTGTCCAAGAAATTTTTGAATTTTTACCCCTACAAGCGCCTCTTTTTGTTACAAAATTATAGATACCTCCCACTCCATTTTTGTCTCCCGGATACCAATTTTGTACTGTAGAATATTTTATTTCTGCATCATCTAATGCAATCAATTCTACATTTGCGGCATGTAACTGATTTTCATCTCTCATTGGCGCGGTACAGCCTTCAAGGTAACTTACATAACTGCCTTTGTCTGCAATTATAAGAGTTCTCTCAAATTGTCCAGTTTCAGACGCGTTTATTCTAAAATAAGTGGAAAGTTCCATCGGACACTTAGTATTTGGTGGAATATAAACAAAAGAGCCATCTGTAAATACTGCTGAATTTAGTGTGGCAAAATAATGATCACTTATTGGGATTACTGAACCTAAGTATTTTTTTACTAATTCTGGATGCTTTTGAATAGCTTCAGATATTGGACAAAAAATTATTCCTTTTTTATCTAGCTCACCTTTAAAAGTTGTTGCAACTGAAACAGAATCAAATACAGCATCTACCGCGACTCCACTCAACCTTTTTTGCTCATTAAGAGGTATACCTAACTTATTATATGTTTCTAAAAGTTTTGGATCAACTTCTTCCAAGCTTTTTGGTTTATCTTTCATGCTTTTAGGCGCTGAGAAATAATACAAATCTTGATAATCAATTTTCGGATATTTTGGTTTTTGCCAATCAGGCTCTTTCAAAACTTTTAACCTATTAAACGCTTTTAACCTCCACTCTAACATCCATTTAGGTTCTTTTTTTATCTTTGATATAAATCTAATTGTATCTTCAGATAAACCTTTCGGAGCCTTTATATTCTCAATATCGGTTGTAAATCCGTATTTGTATTCTTGGTTTTTTAATTCTTCACTTTTCATTTATTTATAATTACTCTTAGTTAAGTCTTGTAGTTTAACTTTCTCAAAAAATCCGTTTATATGTTGATCAAGCTCATACCATAGATTGTGGGTTATGCACTTTGTAGATTTGTTGTTACATCCTCTTTTTGAGTTTTTTTTACAATTTAAAGTTTTTACTTCTTCATCGACAGCATTTATAATATTTGAGATTTTTATCTCAGATGCAGGTCTATCTAATACATATCCACCAAGCGATCCTCTTGAGCTTTTAACAAGTTTAAAATTTTTTAATTTAATAAATATTTGTTCAAGATAAGGTAAAGAAATATTTTGTCTTAAAGAGATTTCATTAAGACTTACTGGCCCAGTATTTTCGTTTGAAGCCAGGTCAGCCATTGCCATTACTGCGTATCTACCTTTATTTGTTAATCTCATAAATAATCGTTGTAATATAATATTTTTAAGTCAATTCCTACTAATTTAGTCAGGATTAAAAAAAAATATTTGTCGCGCTAAAACGTGATATAAACAATAACTTTTTTTAAAAATAATAATCATTATCAAAAATGAAACAGAAAAGTGTAGAGATTTTTATTCCAGGACCGGCAGGTAGACTAGAGGCTAAGTATTATAAAAATCCTAAATTTGGTTCTCCCATTGCTATCGTATTACATCCTCACCCACAATATGGTGGTACTATGAATAATAGAATAGTGCAATTAATGTATAACATTTTTATAGAGAATGGTTTTTCAGTAATTAGAGTAAATTTTAGAGGAGTAGGAAAAAGTGATGGAGTTTTCGATAACGGTCAAGGTGAATTGTCTGATGCTGCTGCTACTTTAGATTGGATTGAAAGAGAAAATCTTGACTATGGTCAATGTTGGGTATCTGGATTTTCCTTTGGTTCTCTAATGTGTATGCAATTAATAATGCGAAGGCCTGAAGTTAATAATTTCATTGCAGTTTCTCCACAACCTAATGTTTATGATTTCTCTTTTTTAGCACCCTGCCCCACATCCGGCCAAATAATTTACAGTGATAATGATGAACTTGTTACAAGGGAAAGTATCGATGAATTAAATAATAGAATAAAAAGCCAAAAAGGTGTTTCGGTTGCATTTTCTAAAATAAAAAATTCAAATCATTTTTTCAAAAATAAAGAAAAAGAGCTAGTATCTGAAATTGAAAACTATATAAAATATAATCAATTGTAAATTTTCAGCCTAAAAATTCACCACCTAAACAAGGGTTAGCGCATCCAGTTGTCGATGGAAATGTGATTGGAAGTTTCTCAATACACCTTATAGCTAAATATGCAAAAGCTTGTGACTCAATAAAATCCCCATCAATACCATAGTCATCAATAAGTTTTATAGATATATTTTTTTTTAAATTATTTTTTAATGATTTCATTAAAAATTTATTTTTTCTTCCTCCACCACAAACTACAATTTGCTCAATATTTGAATTTGTATGATTAATAAAATTTTTTAAAGAGTCGCTAATTATATTAGCTGTAAAGTTAGTTAACGTAGCTAAACCATCTTCTATAGACAAACCTCTCGCAAAAGAAATATCGAAATCATTTATATCATATGATTTTTTTTTTTTGATTTAATCTATTAGAATATAATTCAAATGCAGTTTCTAAAATTATGTCATTTTTTTTCCCAATTGAAGCTAATTGACCTTCTTTATCAAATTTATTTTTTGAATGGCTTCTAACCCATGAATCTATTAAACAATTTCCTGGACCAAGATCTCTGCTAAATAGATTTGGATCCTTTTCATGTTCTTGAACTATTGTAACATTTGAAATTCCACCAATATTTAAAAAACAAGCTGGTAGTTTAAAATTTTTTTGTTTTGCAATTAACGCATGAAATATAGGTGTTAGTGGTGCTCCCTCTCCGCCATTATCGATATCTTTTTTTCTAAAATTATAGATTATTTTTTTTTTTGTAAGTTGATATAGAAGTTTACCATCTCCTAGTTGTTTGGATATCTTTAACTCTGGATAGTGAAAAATTGTTTGTCCATGAAAACCAATAATTACATCTTTATTAATTAACCTTAATTCTTTAATTATTTTAGCATGAAAAATAGTTATGTCTCTTTCTAAAGTTATAATTTCTTTTGAAAGTTTCTCAAGATCTTTCGGCTCATAAATCTTCTCTTTTAAGGCGTGTATATTTCTATAAATAGCAGAATCATATTCAAAATACCTGTTATTAATAACCTCAAATTTCTTTATACCGTCTGAGAAAATAACAGATGCGTCTACTCCATCGCCAGATGTTCCACTCATTAAACCTAAAGAGTTATAACTTTTTTGCATATTTTTATTTATTTATAATTATTTTTGTATAATAGTGGATTGATAAAAATGTGCTATGAAAAATAAATTTTTAAACGAGATGCAATCACGTGGTTACCTTAATCAGTGTACTAATATTGAGAAACTTGGTGAAATTTGTGATAAAAAATCAATATCTGGTTATATAGGTTTTGATTGTACAGCTAGTAGTTTGCACGTTGGTAGTCTCTTACAAATAATGATTTTGAGATTAATGCAAAGATACGGGCATCGGCCAATAGTTTTATTGGGAGGGGGAACAACTTTAATTGGAGATCCATCTGGTAAGGATAGCGCTAGGAAAATTTTAACCCAAAAAGAAATAAAAAATAATATTAATAGTATTAAAAAAGTTTTCACTAAAGTTTTGGATACAAAAGATAAAAAAACAAAGCCTATATTTGTGAATAATGATGAATGGCTTACTAAATTAAACTATATTGATTTTTTAAGAAGTGTTGGAAAACATTTTACAATTAACAAAATGCTGACTTACGATAGCGTTAAATTGAGACTTCAAAGAGAACAATCTCTCAGTTACATGGAGTTTAATTATATGATTTTACAGGCTTTTGATTTTTATAAACTTTTTAAAAATAAAAATTGTATTTTACAAATCGGTGGATCCGATCAGTGGGGCAACATAGTTAATGGGGTAGATTTAATAAGAAGAATTTTAAATAAAGAGTCATTTGGACTGACTTCACCTTTGATTACTTTAGCATCTGGTGCAAAAATGGGAAAAACTGAGAGCGGTGCAATATGGTTAAACAAAGATTTATTTTCATCTTACGAATATTGGCAATTTTGGAGAAATACGGATGATCGTGATGTAAAAAAATTTTTAAATTTTTTTACTGAAATAAAAACTAGTGAAATTGATGAAATGTGCCGATCAGAAAAAAATATAAATAAGCTTAAAGTATTATTAGCAAACGAAGCAACTAGAATACTTCATGGAGAGAAGTCTTCTAAAAAAGCTGAAATGACAGCTAAAGAAACTTTTGAAGGCAGTGGTATTAGCAAAAACCTTCCAGAAATAAAATTAGACTTAGATGAAATAAAATTAGGAGTAAATATTTTAGATCTACTTACAAAAAGTAATATTATGCAATCAAAAAGTGAAGCTAGACGAGCAATTTTAAATAAAGGTTTAAAGATAAATGATAAGACAATAAATAATGAAAAATTAATTATTAACCTTAATGATTTTAAGCAACAAATTTGTAAAATTTCTTTTGGTAAAAAAAAACATTTTTTGATTAAATTTAATTAGATATTTTATTTTTATCAATTATTTTTTGTATGAATCTAGGAGTTAAAGTTCTAATTGGATTTATTGTTGTTTTTATTTTTCCAGGTGGTCCTTTAAGCTTAAAACTTATCCCAAATAAACCCTCCCCTGCTTCTTTAGGAATTATAATGTCACCTAAAACAGGTATTTTAGAAATTATATTATTTAACGTTTTCGCTGGAACCAATGTCCCTCGCAAGCTGGTCAAATTTTTGGTTTGATATCCTTCCATCAAAACAGATATACTAGGACCAATAGCTAAGATTTCATCTATTTTTAAAATTTCTTTTGTTTTTTCCATTTTAATTTCTAATAATTCAAAAGATAAACCTTCCCCTTCTGCTAAATCGGCTAATCCTCCTAAATCTGCCAATGATAACAATTTCACCATACCAGGTGCGTTTACTACTTTAAAATTTTCTATTTGTAATTTTGAGGTCGATAAATTTTCACTAATTAAAGATGTATATAATAAATTTCCTCCAGTAAGACCTTTAAAAAAATCATATTCGGTTAACAAGGGTTTAGTCAGATCTGAATAAATTTCTAAAAACTTTTTTCCACGTCCTTCATTTTTCATCTTTATATCTAAAAAATTATTTGCTCCAAAATCACCTTTTGATGAAATCTTCACAAATTTTCCATTTTTAATTGTTCCAATTAATTTAAAATCTTTGATTTTTTCTGAAAGAGGTGCAATGATATTTTCTATATTTATATCGACCTCCTTGTTTACATACTTGAAATAATTTTGATCTGATTGACGGCTTACGATTTTCAGCAAATATCTTGCATCAAATATTTTTCCATTAATTTTTATTATATCTCCAAAGTCAATTAAGAAATTATTGTTTTCTTTTGAGTCCTTGTAAGTTTTTACATAAACTTTCTTTAATGAAGAAAAAACTCCATCGTTAAACTTGACTTTTTCGAGAGAGATTTGATTATCTTTATGCTGAATATTTAATCTTTTTATATATAATTTTTTATTTTCCTTTTCTAAATCAACAAAAACTTTAGCAATTTCATTTTTGGGTTTATTAAAATTTATAATTTCTAAATTTAAATATTCATTGTAATCTAAATCTATATTAAATTTAGCAGATTTTTTTTTAATTTTGTTATTTAGGTTAAATGGTAAAAAAATTTTATCGTTAAATGAATAATTTCCTTTTAGTGAAATATCTTTAGAATTTGAATTTATTTCTACCTTAAGTTCAGTATCGTTGAAAAATAAACGGTTTATTTTTGTGTTTAAATATGGAATTGAAAAAGGGTCGGAAAATATGAAACCTAATTTTTTTATTTTACCTGAATTTTTATACTCATATTTTTTTATTTTGTACGTTTTATCAAAATTAATTTTAAAAGTATTGATTAAATTAGCATTAAAATTACTTACAGAATTATAAAGTTTGATATCTTTTTCAAAAGTCAAATAATTTTTAAAGCTGCTGTTATAATTCACTTTGGTCTTGAAGTTGGTCTCTAAAATTATTTCTGGAGCTAATTTTACCTTTAAATCACCCTCTAATACTTTTATAGGTCCGGACTCCCCCGAAATACTTTTTAATAAAATATCAGTTTTGTCAGCGAAGAAACTAAATTTAGTATTTTCTAAAGTTAAATCTTTAAAAACAGTTGTTTTAAGCTCTGAAACTTTCCCCCTGGCAATAAAATTATTAAATAGATTTTGTTTATTTAAATAAATCTCAATTTCAATATCTAATTTTCCTTTTTTTACTTTATTTTTAAGAAAGCTTTGGAAATTTGAAGGTTTTAAAATATTAGATAAACTTTTTAATCTTTGTAAATCTAATTCTTTAATATCAACAATAATTTTTTTAATGTTTGTATCTGATTTGATTACTGAAAAAAAATCTATATAAACTTTTATATTTTCTGATGGGATAGTCGTATTACGGTAGTTTATTTTAGGATTTTTTGTTTCTAAAAATAAACTTATTTCTTTTATATCAATTTTAAATTTAATTTTATCTAATTGTAAATTTAAATTACTGTTGTTCTCATTAATTTTTTTTGTAACAATTTCATTGAATTGTTTAGTTTCAATTCCTATTGTAGAAAGTATCGAGATTGATAAAGCTAAAATAACAAAGACTATTAATACAAATGTTAATAAAAACTTTCTCATTATTTGTTTCTAATTCCTTCTTCAATAAATTCATCAATATTACCATCTAATACACTTGATGGATTTGTATTCTCGATTTTACTTCTTAGATCTTTAACTAATTGATAAGGTTGTAAAACATATGATCTAATTTGATGTCCCCAGCCAATATCAGTTTTTGAATTTAAATCTTTTTGATTTTTTTCATCTCTTTTTTGCATCTCAAATTCATAAAGTCTTGATTTTAAAATTTTATAGCAAGTTTCCTTATTTTTATGTTGAGATCTTTCATTTTGACACTGCACCACTATTTTGGTTGGTAAATGTGTTATTCTAACAGCGCTATCAGTTGTGTTTACATGTTGTCCGCCTGCACCGCTAGATCTATAAGTATCAACTCTTAAGTCTTTATCATCGATTTTAATATTAATATCATCTTCTATCACTGGATAAACCCATACACTTGCAAAGCTAGTATGCCGCCTAGCTCCACTATCAAATGGTGAAATTCTAACTAGTCTGTGAACCCCTGACTCGGATTTCATTAAACCGTACAAAAGATCACCTTGAACTTTAATTGTGGAAGATTTAATGCCAGCTTCTTCTCCTTTATGCTCGCTTATAATTTCATAACTAAATTTTTTTTTGTCGAACCATCTTAAATACATTCTTCTTAACATATCAGCCCAATCCTGACTTTCGGTGCCACCCGCTCCAGCGTGAATTTCTAAAAATATATTAAAATCGTCATTATCTCCAGATAGGAAACAATAAATTTCGTTTTTTTTAATTTCAGTTAAAATCGTATTTAAATTGATATTACATTCATCAATAATTTCTACATTTTTTTCTTGATTTGCAAGTTTGTAAAGTTCTTCTAAATTTTTGATTTCTGAAAAAGATTTTTTATAAGATTTAATAATAGTTTCATAGTTTTTTTTTTGTCTCAATATCTGTTTTGCAAGTTTTTTATCTTTCCAAAAATTTTCTTTTTGTAATTTTAAATTTATAATATTTAATTGGGTTTCTGTGTTGTTTTTATCAAAGATACCCCCTGATATTTTTTAATATCTTCTTTGATTTTTCTAATTTATTTTCAAAATCTTGCATTAGTAAAATTGTCTAAACTTTATTAAATTATCATTTTCCTTTATTGATATTAAATCATTATTACTTAAACTGTTAATATCTTTTGTTTTTAAGGCTTCAATTATAACGTTTTTATCTCTAGTTGATGATTTCTTACCAGTATCATAATTTAATGAAGTGAGTAAAATATTTTTTGGTATTTTAAAATCTTTAAAATCCTCTTTGTAGAGACTGTTTTCAATAAAATGTTTAAATATAGGCAGTGCTGCCTTTGAACCTGTTTCGTATTTACCTAAAGTTTTTGGATTATCAAATCCAATATAAACTCCAATGACAAGGTTTGACGAATAACCAATAAACCACGCGTCAAAATTTTCATTAGTAGTTCCTGTTTTGCCTGCTAATGGCACTTTCAAGTGTTTTAACTTTTTTGCTGTTCCTCTCTTAACTGCTCCAGTCAAAATTGAAGTCATTTGATAAGCTGTTTCCTCACTGATAACTTGATCGTTAGTATTTATAATTTCGGGTAAAACATTTGATTGGTTTATAAAGTTCTTGCATCCATTACATTTTCTATTTTCCACTTGAAAAATAGTTTTTCCCCTTCTGTCTTGTATGCGAGATATCAAATTTGGTTCAATTTTTTTTCCTCCATTAACAAAAGGAGCATAAGCAGCAGTTAAATTTAACAGCGTTGTTTCTGCTGCTCCAAGTGAAACCGAAAGTAACTCAGGAATTTCATCATATATTTCTAATTTTTTCGAAAGATCAAGAACTTTTTTAAGCCCTAGCATTTTTGCGATTCTAATTGTCATTAAATTTCTTGAATATTCTATTCCTTTTCTAAAAGTAGATGGTCCATAAAATTTTTTACCATAATTTTCAGGCTTCCAATATTTCAAGCCCTCACCTTGGCTTTCTACAAAAGGTGCATCAAGAATTATACTATTTGGAGAAAATCCATTTTCTAAAGCAGCAGCATAAACAATAGGTTTGAAAGCTGACCCTGGTTGCCTTTTTGCTTGGGTTACTCTGTTAAATTCACTAGACTTAAAATTAAAACCTCCTACCAAAGCTTTAATATCACCATTGAAAGGGTCTAGAACAATAATACCACCATTAACTTTTGGGTATTGTTTGATTGACCATGAGTTTTTCTGTTGTTTAACGAAAATAACATCTCCAATTTTAAAATTTTCATTAATCTGTTTTTTTTTGTTTAAAGTCCATTTTAAATCTTTTAAATCTAAAGTTCCTTTAATTTTTTTTGTTTTGTTGTTTAAAATTTCAAATTCAAAATATGTATTGTTCAAATCTATAATCTCTGCAAACTGCCAATTTAAAGTTGGATCTAATTTATATTGTTTTAATTTTTTTTCCCAATCACTATTTTTTTTTGTATTAGTAATTGGCCCCCTCCAGCCATGTCTTCGGTCATATGCTTCAATACCATTTCGCAGAGACTCTAAAGCTTGTATTTGGTAATTAATATTTAAAGGTGTTTTAATGCTCAAACCCTGAGAATAAAGTTTTTCAAAGCCATATTTTTCTTTTACAGATCTTCTAACTTCTTCTGTATATGAATTTGCTTCATTCACAATTTCAATTTTTCTCTTTTTTAAGTTTAAATTATAACTAGAAAATTCATTCATTTCTTTTTTTGAAATGAAGTTATTTTCTTCTAAGTTTTTTAAGACAAGATCTCTTCTAAATTTTGCTAATTTTGGAAATTTGTATGGATTGTACTTGCTCGGTGCTTTAGGCAAAGCAGCGAGCAGAGCTGAGTCTGAATAATTCAATTCTTTTATTGATTTATCAAAATATTCCAAACTTGCGGCAGCAATGCCGTAAGTTCCTTGACCCAAATAGATTTGGTTTAAGTATAATTCTAAGATTCGTTGCTTTGTGTATGCTCTTTCTATTCTAAAAGCTAAGATTGCTTCCTTAATTTTTCTTTTTAAAGATACTTCATTAGTTAAGAGGAAGTTTTTTGCTACTTGCTGTGTGATGGTTGAAGCTCCCTCTAATCTTTTATTTTGGGTAATATTTTTTAAATTATTTATTAAAGCTCTTATTATACCTTTAGCATCAATTCCTGGGTGACTAAAAAAATTTTTATCTTCTGCAGATAAAAAAGAGTTAATTACTTTTTCAGGAATTGATTCATAGGGAATGAATAATCGTTTTTCTAAAGCATACTCAGCAATTAAATTTCCATCTTCAGAATAAACTCGGCTTGAAATAGGTGGCTGATAATTAGATAATTTTTTGTAGTCTGGTAAACCTATAGAAAAGTACCACAAAGTAGAAAACATAAATAACATTACAACAATGAAAAATATAATTATAAATTTTAGAGAAAAATTGAGAAATTTGAGCATTTACCCTTTTATTAATAAAAAATTTTGACTTTCTTTAGGCATATAAAGCTTTAATATATGTAATTATTTATAAAAAATGTATAAAATATCACTAATGATAAATTTAATATTTACAGTTTTCACAATCAAAAAAGGATTTCAAGCAAAATGGAAAAGAATTTATATATTGATGCATCGCATCCAAACGAAACTCGCATTGTTCTTAAGTCAGAAAAATCAATTGAAGAATACGAATTTGAAGATAAAAACAATTTAAATTTTAAAAACAATATTTATCTTGGTTCAGTTAGTCGAGTTGAGCCATCATTACAAGCTGCGTTTGTAGATTTTGGCCGGGAAAGGCACGGATTTTTAGCGTTTAATGATATTCAATCAGACTACTATCAAATTCCATCGGAAGATAAAGAGAAGATAAAAGTCGCTGAAGAGAAAATAAGAGAAGATCTTAAAAATCAAACAATTGAAATTTCTCAAGAAAGTAATAATTCTTTAAATATTTCTAATAACAGTGGTAAAAGTGATAAATCTTTAAACAATGAAAAAAATGAAGAGGTTGAAAAAAAAGATTTTAGAGATGAAGTTAAAAGTTCCTTTGGTATCAAAAAATATAAGATCCAGGAAGTTATTAAGCCTGGGCAAGTTGTATTAATACAAGTTATAAAAGAAGAAAGAGGCCAGAAAGGAGCTGCTCTTACAACTTTTATCTCTCTAGCAGGAAAATTTGTAGTTTTAATGCCGAACACTCCAAAGGGAGGGGGTATATCTAGAAAAATTTTTAATTCCCTAGATAGGCAAAAAATTAGAAATATTTTAAATGAAATTAGTATTCCTAAAAGTATGGGTGTTATTGTAAGGACAGCAGGTGCAAATAAGACGAAAAATGAAATAGAGAAAGACTTTAACAATACATTAAAAACTTGGGAGGATATAAGAGATAAAGCTTTAAACTCCAATGCTCCATCTTTAGTTTATGAAGAAGGAGACATCATTAAAAGAACCCTAAGAGATATTTATGATAATGATACCAAAACTGTATTTATTGAAGGCAACGAGGCATACCAAAAAGCAAAAAAATTTATGAAAGAATTAACACCTAAAAGTGTTAAAAATATAAAAAAATATAGAGGTAAAATACCTTTATTTCATTTTGCAAATATTGAAAAAGAGCTAAATAATATTTTTGAACCTACTGTCAAACTTAAGTCCGGAGGATATCTAGTTATAAATCCCACTGAGGCTTTAGTGTCAATTGATATAAATTCTGGACAATCAACAAGACAAATAAATATTGAAAAGACAGCTTTGAATACAAATTTAGAAGCCGCACATGAGATCGCTCATCAAATTAAATTGAGAGATCTGTCTGGATTAATAGTTATAGATTTTATCGATATGATGAATTTTTACAATAGGAGAACCGTAGAAAAGAAGATGAGAGAAAGCATAAGAAAAGATCGAGCTAGAATTCAAATAGGGAGAATTAGTAATTTTGGTTTATTAGAAATGACTAGGCAGAGGTTAAGAGAAGGATCAATTAAATGGGAAACCCAACTTTCTTTAGAGTCTTTTTCTCAAAAAATTATTAAAAAGATTCAACATTTAGCTTTTATGGAAAAAGTGAAAATTATAAAAACACAAATACCAAAAAAGGTTAAGCAATTTATAGATTTAAATTTGACAGAAGAAACAAAATTTTTTGAAAAAAAATATAATTATAAAATTGATATTGTAGCAGACGACAAACTTATCATTCCTGAATATAGAATAGAATTAATGAATAAATCAAAAAAAGTTTTGAATATTTATGAATATATAAAAAAAATTGATGGAGAAAACATTAATAAAAAAATTGCATTTAAAAGCACAAGAGATAATAAAAAAACAAAAAAAGATGTTAAAAAAACTAAAGTAAAAAAAGTTTTAAGAACACTTTGGGTCAGGAGAAAAAGGAAAAAATTAAATTAAGCCTTTGGACGGTGAAGATCTAGATGCTACGTAATTTTTTTTCATCCTTTTAGCTAGGTAGGATTTTCGACCAGATATCACGGCATCTTTGAAAGCTTGTGCCATTAAAACTGGTTTTTGTGCTTTTGCTATAGCGCTATTAATTAAAACTCCATCACATCCTAGTTCCATAGCAATTGTAGCGTCTGAGGCAGTTCCGATACCTGCATCAATAATAACTGGTACTCTAGATTGTTTAACAATTAAATTTATGTTCACGAAATTTTGTATTCCAAGACCAGATCCGATTGGTGAAGCTAAAGGCATTATAGCTGAAGCACCACTGTCCTCCAACTGCTTAGTTAGCAAAGGATCATCTGTGCAATAAACCATAACTTTAAATCCTTCTTTTACCAAAATTTTTGTAGATTTAATTGTCTCTATCATATTTGGTAGGAGAGTTTTTTTATCTCCTAGGACCTCTAATTTTACAAGTTTCCAACCACCTATTTCTCTAGCTAATCTTAAAGTTCTAAGTGCCTCATTTGAATTAAAACATCCTGCTGTGTTTGGTAATAAAGTAATTTTTTTTTGATCTAAATAATCAGTGAGAATTGGTTTTTTTTTATTTGTAATATTAATTCTTCTTACTGCCACGGTAACCATATCAGCTCCAGAGGCTTTTACAGCTTTTGCGGTTTCTAAAAAGCTTTTATATTTCCCTGTGCCAACAATCAATCTAGATTTAAATAATTTATTAGAAATTTTAAATAAATCTTTTTTCAATTAACCGCCTCCTATAAAGTGAACAATTTCTATTCTATCTTTATCTTTTAAATATTTTTTTTTAAAGCTTGATTTTGAAATAATAGTTCCGTTTAGCTCAACTGCTATCTTTTTATTAATCATTTTATATTTTTTCAACAGCTCATATATTGAAAACTTTGTCTTAATAGAAATTTTTCTTCCATTTAATTGTATTTTTGCCATAATTCAGATATTCAATTTAATTATTAGATAATAATGAAAAAAATTATAATTCTTAATGGACCAAATCTCAACCTTTTAGGTGAAAGAGAAAAAAATCAATACGGAAATATTACGTTAAAGCAGATTGAAGAAAAATGTAGATCTTACGCAAAAGAGAATAAATTAGAATTAAGTTTTTATCAATCAAATATTGAGGGTGAATTAGTTGAAAAAATTCAGGATGTTAGAAATCATTATCATGGTTTAATAATAAACGCTGGAGGCTATACACATACGTCAGTTGCAATACATGATGCTTTAAAATTAATAAAGTTTCCAATAATTGAATTGCATATAAGTAATATTTATAATAGAGAGGATTTTAGACACAAATCTTTAATAAGTAAAGTTGCTAAAGGAGTAATTTGTGGTTTCGGTGCTGAAGGATATATAATGTCGTTGAAAGCGATTACAAAATTTAAAATCAATGAAAATTGACAAAAAATTAATTAAAGAACTGGTAGAAAATTTAAAAGAATTTAACTTAACAGAGTTAGAGTATCAAGACGGTGAGAAAAAAATTAAAGTTTCAAAAGCTTTTAAAAACTTAGAACAATCTAAAACAGGCGCGGTAGTATCTGCAAATAAAGCTGTGTTAAATGTGCCTGACGATACCGATGGATTAAGAATTAAGTCTCCTATTATTGGAACTGCTTATTTAGCTCCTGAACCTGGAGCAAAAAAGTTTGTCAATATTGGTGATAAAGTAAAAAAAGGCCAAACTATTATGATCGTGGAGGCGATGAAAACGATGAACCACGTTCCCTCAACTGGAGATGGAGAAGTAAAAAAAATATTAGTTGAAGATGGTCAGCCAGTTGAGTTTGGTCAAACTTTAGTAATTTTAAAATAATTAAAATGTTCAAAAAAGTTTTGATAGCTAATAGAGGGGAAATAGCTGTTAGAGTAATAAGAGCGTGCAAAGAGTGGGGTATTGGAACTGTTGCTGTGCACTCAGATGTGGACTCTGATTCTATGCATGTTCGTTTGGCAGATGAGAGCGTTTGTATTGGTTCCCATCAACCTCAAAATAGTTATTTAAATATTTCTGCAATTATGTCTGCAGTCGATTTGACAGGTGCTGAGGCAATACACCCTGGATACGGTTTTTTATCTGAAAACGCAAAATTTTCAGAAATTGTTACAAAACACGGAATTAAATTTATCGGACCAAGTGCGGACATAATCTCTAAAATGGGCGACAAAATTGAGGCAAAAAGAATTGCAAAAAAATATGGTTTACCTGTTATTGAAGGATCTGAAGGAGGGGTAAAGACTATGTCTGAAGCAAAATCAATTTGCAAAAACATTGGTTATCCAGTTTTAATTAAAGCTGCTGGTGGCGGAGGTGGAAAAGGGATGAAAATTGTTCAGGAGGAAAGTCTTCTAGAAAATTTATTTTTACTAGCAAAAACTGAGGCAAAAAAATTTTTTGGAAACGATGAATTATATATAGAAAAATACTTTAAAAATCCAAGGCATATTGAGGTTCAGATAATGTCTGGAAAAACAAAGACAGTGCATCTTGGAGAAAGGGACTGCTCTGTCCAAAGAAGACACCAAAAATTAATTGAAGAAACACCAAGCCCAGTATTAACTGATAAGCAAAGAAAAGATTTATTAGAAAAAACAGTTAAAATGGTGGAGCAAATAAATTATGAGGGCGCTGGAACTGTAGAATTCATTTACGAAAATGGAAAATTCTTCTTTTTAGAAATGAATACAAGAGTTCAAGTGGAGCATCCTGTTACAGAAGTACAAACTGGCATAGATATAGTTAAAGAACAATTATGGATAGCTCATTCAGGGGAAACCGCTCTAAAACAAAGCGACATCGATCCTAGAGGACACTCAATAGAGTGCAGAATTAATGCAGAAAATCCCTCTAAGGATTTTCAGCCTAGCCCAGGTACAATAAGTGTCTGTCACCAACCCTCGGGCTTTAGGACAAGGGTTGATGGATCTATTTTTCAAGGATGTCGAATAACACCTTATTATGACAGCCTTATAGCTAAAGTTATATGTAAAGGAAGAAATAGAACTGAGGCGATACAAAGAACTCTTAGATCATTAGATGAGTTCGTTCTCGAAGGTATAACAACTACGATAGACTTACATAAAAAGATATTAAAACATAAAAAATTTATTAATTCTGAATTTGATACAAATTGGCTAGGTAAAGAAAAATTTTATTAGGTATTACATTTTAATAATTGTAAATCATATATTGCGTGATCAAAAGGTGTTAAATTTGGGTCTGAAGAAAAAGTCCAGCCATTAAAAATAAAAACCTTTTCATTTTCACTTTTCGATGTATCTTTTACTTGCATATAAGCCACATTATTCAATTTGTTATTTTTAGACATTATTCCACATTTTAGAATCTTTATTTGTAAAGGGCCAAAATTAGTAGTTTCATTTAAATTAACAATAATTTTGGATGATTTTGCTGTAATCTTATCAAGTCCAATTAAAACTGCATGAGAGGTTTTTGATGGGCTCTCAGTAATTATTTTTTTTTTTAATTTTCTATTTACCGATAAATTTTCATTTTTTTCTTCTACTTCATCAAAACTTGGTTTGATTTTATCTATATTAATTAGTGGTGATGAAGAGATTTTTTCCTCACTGTAAATTTTAGAGGAAAAAAATAATATTAAAACTATTAAAAAAATTAAATTCTTATTTCCATGTATCATATTTTTTTTTTATTTGTTTTTTTCCAATTTTAATTGGTTTATAACTGTCTATTGTTCCGGTTTTATTTGAAGAGTGATCTATTTGCCACTTATATTTTTTTTGGTTATCTTTATCAGGTACTTTATCTATAGTTTTGTGCATCCACAAAAACCAATCGGTTGTAATCTTTGTTGCTTCGATATCGCTAGAATAAATTACCCACCTCTCATCTTTTGAATTTGTATAATATTTATTGCCATAATCGTCTTTTCCAACATATTTTCCAGTAAACAAAGTCTTTAAGAAAGTGCCAAAAGTTTGTTTGTTCCACCATGTAAAAAAAAGTTTTAAAATCATAGAAATTTAAAATCCACACAATTCAAAAGTGTATTAAAAATTATTAGACACTTTTGATTTATAATATATATCTTTAAAATGTGGAATCCAAACAATTATGAAAAAATTTATAGTAGAAACATATTATACTTGCACTTTTAAAACTGTTCATAAGTTAGATGACTTGAATGAGGCAGAATTAACTAGAATAGACAATAGATCTGATGGGGATGTCGAAGTTATAGATGTTAAATTAAACAATAGAAAAACAAAAAAAATTGGAGATATTAAAAAAGACTTATCAAAAGAAACTAAAATAGATAAGCAATTAAGTAAAAACATCGAAAAAGAGGTAATAAGCTCAAAGATTAAAGATGTAACTGAAAATTCTAAAAATATATCAAAGAAAAATAATTCAAGATTTAAAATGCCTGATAGAAGAAAAGGTTATATTCAAAAGGCCCAAATAGGTGATCATAAAGTTTACCTTCATACCGGTGAATACGATGATGGAAAAATAGGTGAAATTTTTATTGATACTAATAAAGAGGGAGAATTAGTTAAAGCAATGATGAATAATTTTGCTATAGCCATATCCCTTGGTTTGCAATATGGGGTTCCGCTTGAAGAATATGTTGATGCATTTATAGATACAAAATTTGAACCATCGGGAAATGTGATTGGAAATGATAGAATTTTGAGCGCCTCTTCGATTTTAGACTATGTCTTTAGGGAACTTGCAATCTCATATCTTGGGAAAGAACAGTTAGCTCATACGCCCTCAATAGCAACTAACAAAAACATTGTTGATGGAAAATCTGATGAAAAATTTTTAAAAATAGTTAAAAATATAACTTCTAAAGGGTTTGTAAGAAGTAATTTAGAAGAAAAATTAGTTGATCTTTCTGACGTAAGAATTAACTTGAAGTCAAAAAACTAATTATTTTTAGTATTAATTTTAATCCCTAGTTCCTTTAATTGTTTTTCATCAACTTCGGATGGGGCTTTCATTAAAAGATCTTGTGCATTTTGGTTCATAGGAAACATTGTCACCTCTCTAATATTATTCTTGTCAGCAAGAAGCATAACAATTCTGTCAATTCCAGGCGCTATCCCCCCGTGTGGTGGCGCTCCATAACTCAATGCATTTATCATGCCACTAAATTTTTCATCTACAGTATTTTTGTTATATCCAGCTACAGAGAAAAGCTTGTACATTAAATCAGGTAAATGATTTCTTATAGCACCAGATGATAACTCAATACCGTTGCAAACAATATCATATTGAAATGCTTTAATTTCTTGTGGCTGTTTAAAGTTTATATCTTTAATGTCTCCCTGAGGCATAGAAAATGGATTATGACTAAATATGATTTTTTTAGTTTTCTCATCTAATTCAAACATGGGATAATCAACAATCCAACAAAAGGCAAACTTATCTTTATCAATAATATTTAAATCTGTTGCTATTTTAGTTCTAGCTGTAGATAAAATTTTTTCGATCTCGTTTTTCTTACCACAAGATAAAAAAATGCTATCTCCGATATTTGCATTGCATAATTTCATTATCTCTTTTAAAGCGTTTTCACTAAAAAATTTACCAATTGGACCTTTTCCTTTAAGCATTTTGTCTTTTTCAAATGAAAAATATGCTAAACCTGAAAAGCCCTGCTCTTTAGCCCACTTATCAATATTATCGAAAAAACTTCTTGGCTTATTATTGGTTTCTTTTGTAATTATTGCTTTAACTTTTGATCCAGATTTAACCAATTTCTTAAAGATATCGAAAGTAACATCATCTCTAGTAAATATATTTGTTATATCTTGAATGACTAAAGGGTTTCTTAAATCAGGTTTATCTGTGCCATATTTTTCCATAGCATCAACATATGAAATTCTTGGAAATTTCTCGGAAAGAATTTTTTTCGAGGAAAATTTTCTAAATAAATTAATTAATAACTTTTCAACTACTTGAAATACATCTTCTTGTTCTACGAATGACATCTCTAAATCTAGCTGATAAAACTCTCCGGGACTTCTATCCGATCTTGCGTCTTCATCTCTAAAACAAGGAGCAATTTGAAAATACTTATCAAAACCAGAAACCATTATTAATTGTTTAAATTGTTGTGGAGCTTGTGGTAAAGCATAAAACTTGCCTTGATTTAGTCTACTTGGAACAAGAAAATCTCTAGCTCCCTCTGGGCTAGAGGAAGTCAATATAGGGGTTTGATATTCAAGAAATCCCATTTTTATCATTTCTGACCTTATTGTTGAGATAACTTCAGACCTTAAAATAATATTTTCATGCATTTCATCTCTACGTAGATCCAAAAATCTATACTTCAATCTTATATCCTCTGGATAATCTTGCTCACCAAAAACTGGTATTGGCAATTCCTTTGCCTCCGACAAAACTTCAACCAGATTTATTTGAACTTCTATTTTACCAGTTTTTAAATCTTCATTTTCAGTCCCATTAGCTCTTTTCGCTACTTTGCCTTTTATCATTAAAACCGACTCTGGTTTAATTTTTTCTAAAATTTTAAAATTTTTGTTATTATTTTCTATAACGCATTGTGTAATTCCGTAATGATCTCTTAAGTCAATAAATAATAAGTTACCATGGTCTCTTTTTCTATGAAGCCATCCAGATAGAGTAACTTCATTATTTATCTGCTTTTCAGATAACTCCGAACAATTATGTGTTCTATATTTATTCATTAATTTAATGCTTTTTTTATTAAATTAATATTTATTGATTTTCCAGTAGATAAAGATAGATCATCAACATCTTTTAGCAATTTAAACATTTTTTCATAAGAACGCTCAACATTTTTTATAATATATTCGGTTATTTTAGGGTTGGGTTCTATTTGTTTATCGGAAAAATATTTTGAAATAATAACCATAAGTAAGTCATCAGTTGGAAGCTCGATACCAACATAAACAAAACTATTAATCCGTGATTTTAAGTCCTTTAAACTTATTCCTATTTTATTTATAGGTAATGTACTATTAATAACTATATAGTTTTCAAGCTGCTTGGATTGATTAAAGATAGAATATAATAGATTTTGGTTAATATTATTTTGAAAATTATCAATTATTAAACATTCTAATTTGTTTAGATATTCTAAGGTTTTATCTGTTATTTGATTTTCGTTAATAACTAGAAGCTTATCTATTTTTTTTTCAAGAATTTTTGAAAGATGGGTTTTACCAGAGCCTTTAGCTCCATATACATTTACCCACTTACCTGGCCAATTTGGCCATCCCTCAACTAATCTATAAGCTGAAAAATTATTACTTGAAACATAAAAATCTTGCTCATAATATTTTTTTTTGAAAGGAAATTTAAATACTAACTGACTCATTATAAAATTTTTATTTGCCACTCCTCGTTTGATAGTTTTAGAATTATTTTTTGAGTCTCAAGTTGATTTATCATTTTATCAAGTTTGCCTAGATACTTTAGTTTAATTAACATATAGTTTTTATTAAATTCTTGAATATATATACTATCTACCAATTCATTATTTTTTAACCTTTTTTTTAATTCAAATAAATTATTTCTTTTAGAAATTGTTAATCTAGCATTTAAAAATGATGGAGTTCTTACATCAATTAAATTTTGAGATTTTATGATATTTATTATCTCTTTACTAACTCTATCTATTAAATTTAAATAAAATATCTCCTCCTTTGGGTCCTCTCTTTTTATACTTATAGTTTTATCAATATTTTTTGACATAATCTTCATCTTAAGATAAACCTTCCCCTCTTTTGGATTGTTATTATCAATTATTATTAAGGCTATATTTTTTTTAGGATATTCTGCAAATAATGAGTTTAATTCTAAATCTAAAAGATTTTCTTTATTAAGATTAATACTTTGTAAAATCTCGATACTTTCTAAAGGTAAAGCAAAATCAATTAGTTCATTTTCAGCTTTATCTAGCCAATTATTATAAAAATAATTTTTATTAAAAATAAGCAGTTGTCCTTTGCTTAAAAATAGAGGAAGTATAAAGATTTCTTTATCTAAAATTTCTGAATACGAAATATTTTTTATAAAAAATAAATTATGTAATTTTTCTCTATCAAAGGATATTTTGTATAAAATTTTATTATTTTTTTTATAATCAATATCTTCGGAACTAACTTGATAGTATGATACTAGATCTTTAATTTCATTTAGTTGCAAGTTGGATATTTTTTTAATATCTTCAGCAAGTAGTATCTTATTAATTAATTTTGCAAATCCTTTTTTTAATGCCTGATTAGCAAGTTGTTCAGAGGATAAGTTTGACTTTTTAACAATATCAATATTATTAATATTGAATATACTTTCATCTGATAATACATTTTCATCTTTAATAAAAATGAAAAAAAAAATTATTAATAAAGACTTATAAATTTTCATAAATGCTTAAATATCATTTTTATTAATGAAAAAAATGAAAAATAGTTACAAAAAAAGTGGCGTAAATATTTCATTAGCTAACCAATTAGTTAAATATATATCTTTTCTATCTAAAAAAGATGTCAAAACAAAGAGCGAGTATAATAACCAATTAATTGGGGGATTTGGCTCATTATTTGATATAAGCAAAATTAATATTAAAGATCCTGTAATTGTATCTTGCACAGATGGCGTTGGAACGAAAATAGAAATAGCAAATAAATTCAAAAAATATAACACGATTGGTATTGATTTAGTTGCAATGTGTGTGAATGACCTAATAGTACAAGGAGCAAAGCCCTTATTTTTTTTAGATTATATTGCAGTTGGAAAATTAAATCTCAAAAAAAGCAAATCTTTAATAAATGGTATCTTTAAAGGGTGTCGATTAGCAGATTGTAAACTTATTGGTGGTGAGACAGCTGAAATGCCTGGGGTATACTCAAAAAATAAATTTGACTTAGCAGGTTTCAGTGTTGGCATCGTTTCAAAAAAAAAAATTTTAGATAAGAAAAAAGTTAAGGATAGGGATATAATTTTAGCTATACCATCTAATGGAATTCATTCAAATGGATATTCTTTGGTAAGATCAGTATTGAAAAAAAATAAAATAGATCAAAATTT
>MDTB01092932.1_pt1 | contig 29689 bp, 29 predicted proteins | sample 811161 | NCBI WGS metagenome assembly MDTB01 (sample SAMN05326650, study PRJNA326480) | marine metagenome | isolation source: seawater | place: Mediterranean Sea | collected 2009 | reverse complement strand
AATTTGTAAAATCATATAAAGGACCTCGTTTAATGTGCATTAATGCTGATGAAGGAGAGCCAGGTACTTTTAAAGATAGATATTATCTAAATAAAGATCCTCATAGATTTTTAGAAGGTACATTAATAGCTGCTCACTTAGTTGAGGCAGAAAAATGTTACATTTACATTAGAGATGAGTATTACGGTTTAATCAAATTAATTGAAAAACAAATAGAAATTCTAGAAAATAAAAATATTATCCCCGAAGGCTTCTTGTTAATTAGAAGAGGAGCGGGAGCTTATATTTGTGGAGAAGAATCTGCATTAATAGAGTCTATAGAAGGAAAAAGAGGGCTTCCTAGAAATAGACCTCCTTATGTTGCAGAGGTTGGGCTTTTTGGAAAACCAACTTTAGTTCATAATGTAGAGACTGTATATTGGATTAGAGAAATATATGAGAAAGGTGGAGAGTGGTTCAGTTCACATGGAAGAAATGGAAGAAAAGGTCTGAGAACTTTTTCAGTTTCAGGTTTTGTAAAAAATCCTGGTATTAAATTAACAGATGCAGGAATTACAATAAAAGAGTTAATTAATGAACATTGTGGAGGAATGCTCGATGGACATAAATTTAAAGGTTATTTGCCTGGAGGAGCTTCGGGTGGCATACTGCCAGCAAGTCTGGGAGATATTCCTCTAGACTTTGATACTCTTCAAGAGTATGATTGTTTTATCGGATCTGCAGCAATAGTTATTTTATCAGATAAAGTGAATATGAAAGATATAGGTCTTAACTTGATGAAGTTTTTTGAAGATGAAAGTTGTGGACAATGTACACCATGTAGAAACGGAACCTCTATGGCAGTTAAACTAATGCAAGATAAAAGTTGGAATGTAGAATTGTTAGTAGAACTATCTAAAACAATGAATAAAGCCTCAATTTGTGGGTTAGGTCAAGCTGCACCCAATCCCCTACAATCTATAATTAAACATTTTAAAGAAGATATTAGTTAATGATTGAATTTAAAATAAATGGCACTGAAGTATCAGCTGATAAGGAAGAAACTATTTGGCAGGTTGCAAAAAAAAATAAAATAGATATTCCACACTTGTGTCATGCTGATGAGGTAGGTTACGACCCTAATGGTAATTGCAGAGCTTGTGTAGTGCAAATTAAAGGGGAAAGAACCTTAACTGCCTCATGTATAAGAAAGCCTACAGAAGGCATGGAAGTTGACTCTACTTCTGATGATGTAAACTCAACTCAAAAAATGATTTTTGAGTTATTAGCAGCTGACCAACCTAGCAAAGATAATCATCCTGATCCTGATTCAAAGTTTTGGAGTTGGGGAAAAAAACTAGGCTTAGAAGAAGAAAAATTTCCCAAAAATAAGATAATAAAAAAAGATATTTCTCATCCTTCTATGCACGTAAACCTCGAAGCGTGTATAAATTGTAATTTATGTGTAAGAGCATGTAGGGATGTCCAATCAAATGATGTAATAGGTATGGCTTATAGAGGACATGAATCAAAAGTAGTATTTGATTTTGATGATGAAATGGCCTCTTCTACTTGTGTTGGATGTGGTGAATGTGTTCAGGCTTGCCCTACAGGTGCACTCATGGAAAAAAGTTTGTTAACCGAAGATGGTAAAAGAGATGTATATCCTGAGAAAACTGTAAATAGTCTTTGTCCTTATTGCGGAGTTGGATGTCAAACTAAGGTTTTTGTAAAAAATAATAAAATTGTTCAGGTTGATGGAAGAGATGGACCTGCTAACAACCAAAAGTTATGTGTTAAAGGAAGGTTTGGATTTGATTATATTCATAATGAAGGAAGACTTACTAAACCTTTAATACGAAAAAGTAATGCTGAAAAGCTAGCAATTGATGATTATTCTAACCTTAATATAAGTGATTATTTTAGAGAAGCTAGTTGGGAAGAGGCTATAAAGTTATCTGCTCATAGACTTAAAAACATCCATGAAACACTAGGTTCGTCTGCAGTTTGCGGTTTTGGCTCTGCTAAGGGATCAAATGAAGAGGCATATTTATTTCAAAAATTAATCAGAACAGCATTTAAAACAAATAATGTAGATCATTGTACTAGACTTTGTCATGCATCTTCTGTAGCGGCACTAATGGAATGTGTAGGCTCGGGAGCTGTGTCTGCTCCTTTCACTGCTGTAAGTGATTCAGATTGTATGATTGTAATAGGAGCAAGACCTACTACAAATCATCCAGTGGCAGCGACTTACTTTAAAAGAGCAGCCAAGGATGGAAAGAAACTTATTATTTTGGATCCTAGAACTCAGGATTTAACAAGACACGCTTATAAGCACTTGCAGTTTAAACCAGGAAAAGATGTAGCATTACTTAATGCCATAATTTATACAATAATAGACGAGAATCTTTATGATAAACAGTATGTGGCATCTATGACAGAGGGTTTTGAAGCTCTCAAAAATAACATTAATAAATTTAAACCAGAAGACATGGAAGATATATGTGGAATTAAAGCCACAGAAATAAGAGAGGTTGCAAGAACTTATGCAAGCTCTGATAAATCTATAATATTTTGGGGTATGGGAGTATCTCAGCACATACACGGAACAGATAACTCTAGATGTCTAATTACACTAGCTTTAATAACTGGACATATAGGTCGTCCAGGTACAGGGTTACACCCACTGAGAGGTCAAAATAATGTTCAAGGAGCATCAGATGCTGGATTAATACCTATGGTGTTTCCTGACTATCAATCTGTAGAAGATAAGGATATACATAAAAACATGGAGCAATTTTGGAATACTGAACTTGATGATAAAAAAGGGCTTACTGTTGTCGAAATTATTGATGGAGTTTGTAAGGATAAGATAAAAGGGATGTATGTTATGGGAGAAAATCCTGTGATGTCTGACCCAGATCAAAATCATACTATTGAAGGAATGTGTAAACTAGATACTTTAGTTGTACAGGATATTTTTATGACAGAGACCGCATGGTATGCGGACATAATATTACCGGCATCAGCTCATGCAGAAAAAAATGGAACTTTTACTAATACTAATAGACAAGTTCAAATGGGAAGAAAGGTTGTTGATGCTCCTGGAGATGCAAGAGAAGATCTAGATATTATTATAGATTTTGGTAAGGCATTAGGATTAGATTGGAAATACGAACATGCCTCAGAAGTATTTAACGAAATGGCTAAGGTTATGCCATCTCTTAATAATATTACATGGGAAAGAGTTGAAAGAGAAGACTCAGTTACATATCCATGTGAAGCAAAAAACTTACCAGGAACAGAAATTGTTTTTGCTCAAAACTTCCCAACTCAGTCTGGTTTAGGAAAAATTGTGCCTACTAATATAATATCACCCGATGAATTACCTGATCAAGAATATCCATTTGTACTTACAACTGGTAGGCTGCTAGAGCATTGGCATACAGGGTCTATGACAAGAAAGTCAGAAACTTTAGATAAAATAGAACCAGAAGCAATTGTTAGCATGAATAGTCAAGATATGAATTTTCTCAAATTAGAACCAGGAAATAAAGTAACAGTTAAAACTAGGAGAGGCTCTGTAATGTTAAGTGTTAGACAAGATAGAGAGTTACCTAAAGGTATGATTTTTATACCATTTTGTTTTTCAGAAGCAGCTGCAAATAAACTAACTAACCCTCAATTAGATCCATTTGGAAAAATTCCAGAATTTAAATATTGTGCTGCAAATATAGAAGCTTGTTAATTATTATTGCACTAACTTAAATGAGATGTTAATTTTCTTTTAAAGGGAGATTAATATGAGTAACAATAACACTTCTAAAGGACTATTTTCTTTTCTGCTAAAAGATAGAATAGAGGCACCGAAAAACTTTAACAGATGGAGGATTCCTCCTGCTTCAATTGCAATTCATTTATGTATAGGGTCAGTTTATGCTTGGAGTATTTTTAATCCTGCTTTAATAAAAGAGTTAGGTGTAGTTTCTAGTTCTGCTGATGATTGGAACCTTAGTAGTGTTATTTGGATATTTTCTGTAGCTATAGTTTGTTTAGGACTAGCAGCAGCAATTGCTGGTAAATGGTTAGAGGATGTGGGGCCAAGATGTGTTGGTGTAACGGCGGCATGTCTTTGGGGAGGAGGCTTTATTTTAGGAGGTTTTGGAATCTTAACTCATCAGCTTTGGCTAATCTATTTAGGTTATGGTGTATTTGGAGGTTGTGGCCTAGGATTAGGTTACGTGTCTCCTGTTTCAACATTAATTAGATGGTTCCCAGACAGAAGGGGTATGGCAACTGGAATGGCTATTATGGGGTTTGGAGGTGGAGCCATGATAGGTGTACCTTTGAAAAAGTTTTTGTTAGACACTTATGCTAAAGCACCAGAGTATTTAGGGTCTGAAAGTGCAATAAACCTTATAACTGAAAATGGAAGAAGATTCACACAGGTTGCAGGTGAAAAAGTTGAGGTAGTAGTAGCTACTGCAACTGAAGCTGCTCAATTAGCCGTGCCAGGTGATGCAGGAGTATATGTAGTAGGAACTGGAGATACAGGAGCAGCAGGAGCTTTTCTTACTTTAGGTGTAGTTTATTTTATAATTATGATAATTGCAGCATTTCAATATAGAGTTCCAGCTGAAGGTTGGCAACCAGAGGGTTATCAACCTCCATCTGAAGAAGAATCTACTGCTAAAATGAAAACATTAAACAATGTACATATCAATCAGGCAATAAAGACACCTCAGTTTTATCAATTATGGATAGTATTATGTTTTAATGTTTCAGCAGGAATAGGTGTAATAGGAGTAGCAAAAACTATGATGTCTGAGATATTTGGATCGGCTCCCCCTACATCGGAATTAGCTTCAATAGTTACTGCCACATTTGCAGGTACGTATGTATTAATGATAAGTGTGTTTAATATGTGTGGAAGAATTATTTGGGCATCATTATCTGATTTTATTGGAAGAAAAAATACTTATCACTGTTTTTTTGTTATAGGTACACTATTATATTTATCTATACCATTCACTGCTAGTGCAGTGAGTGTTGATCCAAAAATAATGTATTTAGTGATGTTCTATGCAGCTACGATGATCATATTTACTATGTATGGTGGAGGATTTGCTACAATACCAGCTTATTTAGCGGATATTTTTGGAACAATGCACGTAGGCGGTATTCACGGAAGATTACTAACTGCATGGAGTACAGCGGGCGTAATTGGACCGGTAGCTATCGCGCAACTTAGAAATTTATCTATTAATAAATCTCTAGAAGAGTTAATGACAAAAATTGATCCTAATGCCTTTTTAGAAAAATTTGGAGCTCCAGTTGAACAATTAGAACAGCTAGTTAGGGCTAAAACTGTTACCATTAGTAAATTAATGGAAATAGTTCCTGAAGGCACTGTAGATCCTACTCCTAGTCTTTACAATACTACTATGTATGCAATGGCTGGCTTATTAATAGTTGCTTTTTTCTCTAATTTGTTAATGAGACCTGTGCACTCAAAACATTATGTAGAAAATACGCATCCAGGCACATCAAGCTAATTATAAAAGGTGAGTTTTTATTTTTATTAAACCAAATCCAGAAAACTCACCTTTAATAAAAGAAGTAGACGCCTTTGATGAGCTTGGAAATAAAGTAACTACTTTTTCTATAGTAGAGAGGCCACTGTCAATATATTTAAATGATAATCACATTGTAACCGCAATGACTGTAGGAGATTACCCTAAGTATTTAGCAATAGGCTATTTAGTTAATCAAAATATTATTAAAAATTTAAAAAAAATAGATAAAATAGAAATACTAGAAGATATAAATACTGTAGTAGTAAGGTCTTCTGAAAAGACATTAGTGGATATTAATAATGAAAGAAAAATTAAGACATCAGGTTGTGCTAATGGCACTATTTTTGAAAATATTATAGATGAGTTTGAAGAAATTAGATTAGCTTCATCTTATAAAATTAGTGCAAATGACATATTTAGATTGTATAAATCAATAAACCTTACACCTTCTTTATATTTAAAATCAGGAGCAATTCATGGTTGTGTTTTATGTACAAAAAACAAAGCCATTGCTTTTTTTGAAGATGTAGGAAGACATAATGCAATTGATAAATTAGCAGGCTACATGTTTCTTAATAAAACACCAGCAGATAATAAATTTTTATATACTACAGGTAGATTAACAAGTGAAATGGTTATAAAAACAGTTATGATGAAAATTCCTATCTTAGCATCAAGATCTGGTTATACAGCATGGGGAGTAGAGTTGGCAAAAAAATCTAACCTTACTATGATTGGTAGATTAAGAGGAAGGAAATATACAGTATTGTCTGGAAATGAAAGGTTAACTAAAACTTAGAATGTTTACAATTAGAGATAATTTAGTAGGTGTAATTTTAGCAGGAGGAAATGGTTCTAGGTTAGATGGTAAAGGAAAATATAATCAGGTATTTAATAATAAAACATTTTTAGAAAATGTTTATATGAGGATTAATAAACAATTAGAAACAATAGCAGTAAATATAAATAATAAAAATAGAAATATAAAATTAAAAACTGACATAATAATAGATAAGTTTTCAAATAATATAGGTCCATTAGCTGGAATTCATGCTGCATTGTGCTATGCTGAAAAAAAATTAAACAACAATAAGGGTTATGTATGCACAGTTCCAGTAGATACACCTTTCTTGCCTCAAGACCTAGCAATCAGACTATTTAAAAATATTAATAAATTTGGAGCAGATGTAGTTTTTGCTAAATCAGGAAACCGAATACATCCTACAATTGCTATTTGGCAAGTTGGAATAAAAAGTAAATTAGAAAATTCAATAAATGAAGGAGTTAGAAAAATAGATTTATTTACTTCTAATCTAAAAGTTTCATTGGAAGAGTGGCAAATTATAGATATAGATCCTTTTTATAATATAAATAATTATGATGATTTGAAGCAAGCTAATAAAATGGCTATAATTAAATGATATGCGGTCGTGGCGGAATTGGTATACGCGCAACGTTGAGGTCGTTGTGGAGGCAACTCCTTGGAGGTTCAAGTCCTCTCGACCGCACCAAAAGGAGAAATATATGAATATTAAAAATCTTTTAATTTTAATTTTATTCTTTTTTAATAAGAATTTAATGGCAAACAATTATATGATGAATTGTATGAGCCCAGACTATAAGTCTGCTGTATTCTATAAATATATAAAAAGTGAAGAAAAATTATTTTCTAGATCTGTTAAAAAAAAATGGAAAAATTTTTGCATTGCAAATCCTGATGATGAGGAAGTAAGTAAAATTAGTTGTATATTTAATAATTTTAGCCTTGTTTGGACTAATATTATTGGGGATGACCAAAACTATACTCAAAGGTCTTTAATGTTTAATTTTGATCAATTTACATTAATTGAGACAAAAAGAAACTTTAAAAAAGCTATAATAGATAAAGAAGTTGTGACTAACTATAAGTGTAGAAAGATTAAAATATAGTTAAGTCAGAGTACTAATATGCAATATATTGCTATTATAAAATAAAATACCAAGCATTGATGTATATAATCACTAATGTAAAATTATTAATTAAATTGGAGAAAGTTGAATAGTTTTTTTAAAATAATATTTAATATAATAGTTTTATGCCTAATGACTAATATTTCATTAGCTGACGGGCACAGTAATTGTAAACCTTCGAAATGGGGTGCAGATGATGAAATCGGCGCAGCTAACTACATGAATGAAAAAAGTGTAAAGTAAGCATCTAAGCTTGTAAAAAAAGGAAAAACTCATCCTTTAGGAATAGTTATTAACAGTAATACGCCAGCTTTCCCATCTAGGAGTTTATCCTTAACAGTTTTAGCTCCTAATCAGTACAATGGATCAAATTTAGCAGGAGCATTTGGCTATCACATGAATTATAACGATGATATTTTAAGTACATGGGTGGGTATAGGTTCTCAAATTGATGGATTAGGGCATTTAGGTGAAAATGATATGCTTTATAATTGTAATAAATCTGGAGAAGTAGCTAAAGTTACAGGTCTAACAAAAATGGGAGTTCACAATATTCCTCCAATGGTTACAAGAGGAGTAGTATTGGATATGGCAGGATACTTTGGTGTAGAAACTATGGAAGCCCGGCCAGGCTATCTTTACTAAGGATATTGAGGCAGCGATGCAAAAGCAAAAGGTAAATATTAATCAAGGTGATGTAGTTCTTCTTCATACTGGATGGACTGATGGAAAATTTGAATCAGACCCTAAAGCATGGGGTTCTGGAGAACCTGCGACTAGCAATGATGCTATGGAATATTTAATGCAGTTTAATCCGATGGCTGTAAGTGCAGATACTTGGGGTGTAGATGCAGTACCTCCTGCTAAAGGTGATAAGGTATTTTATGGTCATGTAACAGCATTACATAATAATGGAGTATATCTTTTAGAAGTGATGGACACAGGAAAATTGGTAAAAGAAAATATTAATGAGTTCATGTTTGTTCTTGGACAAGCTAGAGTAGAAGATACTGTTCAGATGATAATTAACCCTGTAGCAATATATTATTATAAGAGAGTAACTCCCAATATAGTATTTTGGGAGTTACTTATAAATCTTCTTGAATTAAAATTTTTTTATACTAATATTTAAAGATTATTAACTAAGATATATATTAATATCTATTTTAAAGGAAAGACGTGTATAATGGCTAAAGGTGAAGTTAGATGGTTCAACTATAAAAAAGGCTACGGTTTTATCTCTCAAGAGGGAGCAGATGACCAAGACATTTTCGTTCATATTTCTGCTGTAAAGGCTTCTGGAATTGACAAATTACAAGAAGGTCAAAAAGTAGAATATGAGATTAAAGAACAAGAAAATGGTAAAATTGCTGCAGAGGATATCAAACCAGTAGCTGAGTAGTAAGGTTTAATTAAATACTACAGTTCTATTCTCATTTATAATTATTCGATGATCTAGATGCCAATTTATTGCTCTAGTAAGAACAAGGCTTTCAATATCCCTACCAATAGACACAAAATTTTCGAGGGTTTTCGTGTGATTAACCCTAGCTACATCTTGTTCGATTATTTGTCCCTCATCTAGTACATTAGTTACATAATGTGCTGTTGCTCCTATAATTTTAACACCTTGTAAGTGGGCTTGATTGTAAGGTCTTGCTCCTTTGAAGCTTGGCAGAAAAGAATGGTGAATATTGATTATTTTACCTTCTAAAGATTTACATATATTTGGAGATAAAACTTGCATATATCTTGCCAATACCACTAAATCAATTTTATACTGTCTTATAAAATTAAACAATTTTTCTTCCTGTTTTTTTTTATTTTCATTATTAATTTTTAAAACTTTATATTTTATGTTGTATGGCTTTACTACTTCTTTCATATCTGAGTGGTTAGAAATTATGAGAGGAATATCACAGTTAATAGAACCAGTTTTCCATTGGTAAAGTATATTATTTAAACAATGGCCAAATTTAGATACCATGACTAAAACTCTTTGCTTTTTCGTCATATCAAAAAAGTTAAATTTCATATTATATTGTTTAGAAATAGTCAAGAACTCTGTTCTTAATTTTGAAAGACTAGGAGATTTTTTTTTTTAATGTTATTAAAGCAAACTCTCATAAAAAATTGATTGCTTTTTGAGTCCTTAAACTGAGAGCTTTCTAGTATATTAAATTTTCTTTTAAACAAAAAGTTTGAAACAACAGCTATTATACCCTCTTTATCAGAACAATTAATAATTAATATAAATTTTTTTTCTAAAATACTCATACTAATACAACAAAAAAAATTTACATTTTATAAAAGAGAATAGGTGCATCTTCAGGTTTCCACATTGTGTATTTATACATAATATTATTAAAAAATACACTATTAATTAGATTATCTAACCAATACTTTACATGACTTATTCTTTTATTAAAGTTAAAAAACCTCTGATCAGCTAACATAAACTGTCTTACCAAAGGAAAAATAGTTAAATCAAGAATACTGAGTTTATTTTTATACATATATTTTGAGTTATTTTTAGATAATATTTGTTCTAAAACTTTTAAATAGGTAAGTGCTTTATTTCTGTGATCATTTTTACCCATAAAAGATTTATCATCTATGTATCTTTCAAAATATTTATATCTATCCAAATGAAATTTAAATTTGATATCAAAAGTATTTATTAAATTGATAACATAATCTTTTTCATTGCGGTAAGGTGATAATAAATTCATAGGGTCATTTATTTTTAATGCCCATAACATTATATCTAAGCTTTCTTCAAGTATGATATTTTCTAATTGTAATACAGGTACAGTTGCTTTTGGTGATACTATCAGCATTTGGCTAGGTTTATTGTTTAAAACTACTTCTCTTAACTCTACCTTTGTGTTACTAAAATATATTGCAGATCTAGCTCTAATAGCAAAAGGACAACGCCTAAAAGAATAAAGTATAGGGGTTTTTGTATTAGAGTTTTGATGTTTCAAGGTTACCTGCATTATCAAATTGTTTATTTCTAGTTTTATATTTATTGATCTGTTTATCAGACTTTTTTCCATGGCAATTAGGACAAGCTTCTCCCCTAATATACTTTTTACTATTAATATCGTTTTTACTTAATGGCATTCTGCAAGCAAAACATAATGTATAATGACCTTTTTCTAATTTTTTATTGATAGATACTCTATTATCAAAAACAAAACATTCACCTTTCCATGATTTATTGCTTTTTACCTGCTCTAAATATTTTAATATACCTCCCTTCAGATGAAATATATTTTTATGGCCTTTTATTTTTAAATATGAGGTTGCCTTCTCACATCTAATTCCTCCTGTGCAAAATAAAGCTACCTTTTTATTCTTATTTTCTGTTTTTTCTAAATTATTATTAAGCCATTCCAGTAATTCACTAAAATCTTTTGCATTAGGGTTTATAGAATTTTCAAAAGTTCCAATATTAGCCTCATAATAGTTTCTAGTGTCAATTAACAGAACATTAGATTCTCTAATAAAATTATCCCAATCCTTTGGTTTTATATACTCTCCAACACTTTTTACAGGATTAATTTCATTATTTAGTCTGGTAGTAAGAATTTCTCTTTTTATTTTTATTTTTATTTTTCTAAAAATATGTTCATTTTCGTAGGACAACTTAAGGTCATTATGAGAAAAGCTAAAAAAATTTGATAAACTACTAAGAAATAAATCTTTTTGTGCTGATATAATAGAAACATTTAGGTTGACACCTTCAGGAGCAATTAAAATAATACCTTTAAGGTCTAAGTTTTTAACAGCTTTATTAAAAAAATTTTTACATTTAAATATATTTTTTATTTCTGTAAAATTGTAATAAGATATAATAGTATATTTATTAATAATCATTAACTTTCTTCTTAATTTATTTATGAGAATAGCAAAAAAAGAGAATACTTATAAGAAAAATATTTTCCTTAAGGTTAGAAGATATTTTTTTACTGGATTAGCTATAACCGCACCCTTAGGTATTACTATTTATTTATCATTTATCTTCATAAACTTTGTAGATAATAATGTTAAAAACCTTGTGCCAAATAAGTACAACCCAGACACTTATCTTCCATTTGATATTCCTGGTACTGGATTAATAGTAGCAATAATTTCTATTATAATAATAGGATTCTTAACAGCGGGTATTTTTGGCAGATTTTTTGTAAAGCTTGGTGAAAATATAATAAATAAATTGCCGGTTATCAGAAGTATATACAATGCTTTAAAACAGATATTTCAAACTATATTGGGGTCATCTTCGAAAGCTTTTAGAGAAGTTGTAGTAATCGAGTACCCTAGAAAAGGTTTATGGGCAATTGCATTTATCACTTCTGAAACAAAAGGAGAGGTTAAAGGCAAACTTAAACATGATTCTGTGAATGTTTTCTTACCTACTACTCCTAATCCTACTTCAGGGTTCATGTTATTTGTTCCAAAAAAAGATTTAATTAGACTTAGCATGAATATAGAAGAAGGAATGAAGCTTGTAATTTCTGGAGGTATTATTACACCAGCAGTTAAAAAAAAAAAATAAATCTATCCAGCGGAAATAAGATCTACAGCTTTATCTTTCTTAAATAAATAAAGTAATTCTATTAGAGCCTTTCCTCTCTTTTTTTCTAAGCATGGATCTTCATTAATTATTTTTTCGGCCTCTTTGCTTGCCATATCTATAAGAAACTTATGTATAGAAATATCAAAGAATATAAAATTTTCAAATCCATATTGATTTTTTCCTAGTATTTCTCCACCACCTCTCATCATTAAATCTCTTTCAGCTAACTCAAACCCGTTACTAGATTCTTTTATGGTTTTTAATCTTTCCTTAGCTATTTCTGTTAAAGGATCTTTATACAATAATATACATATTGCGTCTTTATTTCCTCTTCCTACTCTTCCTCTTAACTGATGAATTTGTGCTAAGCCAAATCTATCTGCATGATCAATTAGTATTATGTTTGCATCTGGTATATCAATACCTACTTCTATAACTACTGTAGAAATTAATAACATTATTTTGCCAACCTTAAAATCTTCTAGTACTTTATTTTTTTCGTCTATATTAAGTTTGCCATGGAGAAAACCTACATTTTTAAAGGCTCGCTTTAATACTTTGTATCTTTTTTCTACACTGGAGTTATTGTTTTTTTCATCACTATCTTCAATTAATGGACATATCCAAAATACTTTACTTTGATAAATCTTATTTTTAATAAATTTAATAACTTCAGTAATATTTTTATCTGATTTTAGTATAGTTTTAATTTTATTTTTGTAAGGTCTTTTTTTTATGGTACTTGTTTTGATATCACCTAAAGTTGCAAGTAGCATAGTTCTAGGAATTGGCGTTGCTGATAATAAAAGCATATCAACTTTATTCCCTTTATTTCTTATATTAAGTCTTTGTCCAACTCCAAATCTATGTTGTTCATCAATTATAACATAGGATAGATTTTTAAATTTTATACTATCTTGTAATAATGAATGAGTTCCAATAATTAAATCACATTCACCATTAGCCAACTTCGTTTTTATTAAATTTTTATTATTAGTAGAAGCTGTTAAAAGACAGGTTTTGTACTTCAATTTTATAAGTTTATCATTAACAAAATCAAAATGTTGGTTTGCTAATATTTCCGTGGGAACTAAAATGGCTACTTGATAGCCAGAATTAATTACATGTAAAGCCGACATAATTGCAACAACAGTCTTGCCACTACCTACGTCACCATGTAATAGTCTTAGCATTTTAGAGCTTGAATTTAAATCACTTATAACCTCTGATGTATTAAAATCTTGATCATTAGTTAATTTATAATCTAAAAGTTTTTTAAAGTTATTTATAATCTTTTTACTATCAGGCTTATATTTATTACTTTTTTCATTATTAATACTTTTTCTTATTATAGTTAACGACAATTGATTAGCTAAAATCTCATCATAAGCTAGTCTTAACATTGATATAGATTTATCATCGAGTATCTTTTCATCTTTTCCTGAATGTAAATTGTTAATTGCTTCATTCCATGAGGGAGAGCAAGGATATTTATCAAAAAAACTGATGTGCCATTCATTTAGTCTAGGAACAAAAGGTAGTATCTTTAAGATACTTCTATGAATTATTTTAGATTTTAAACCAGACTTTTGTCTATAAAATAGAGTAATAATTGCTTTTTTATCTAAATCAATATCCTCTCTATTTACTATTATCGGATGCATAATTTGAAATTTATTTCCATATATTGCTAACGTTCCACTAATATACGTAATACTGTCTATTTTATATAATTCTTTTAAATAACCAGTAAATTTAGAAAAAAAAACGAGGTTTATCGTTTTGTTATCAAATAGCACAGTTATTCTATATGGAATATTAGATATTTTATAAGCTGGATAATGTCTCTTTACCTGGATTGCAAGTATTACTTTCTTTTTATCTTCTAATTCAGTCCACTGATTACATAATGTAGCACTTATTAATTTATAAGGTTTATAGAATATTAAATGCTTTATAGTATTACCAATATTCTCTATTAATAGTTCTTTGCTTTTTTTTCCTGTAATTATATTATTGAAATTAGAGTATATTTTTTTTATAGATGTACTTTGCATATACTATTGTTATATAAAATATTAATGGAAAAGTATTTAAATAAATTAGAATATAGGTCATGGCATAGAGGAACTCGAGAAGCAGACTTATTCTTAGGCAAATTCTTTAATCATTACAAGTATAAATTTAATAACGATAATATAATATTATATGAATCATTTTTAAATATTATAAATGATAATGATTTACTGCATTTTGTAAAAGGTGAACAAAAGTGGCCTGAGTCATTACCATCAGAAATTATAAAATTATTAGAAGAATACATTAAAAGTGAAGGTTTTAGAAAGTAATTTTAGTTTAAAATTTAAAAACAACTCTTGCAACTTTAATAATGTTGTAGAAGCTGTTAAGCCTTTTGTAGTATCAGAGCTATTAGCTGACAATAAAAATATAATTATAGTTTTAGATGATAATAAAAAACTTTACTTGTATGAAGATATTTTAAAAGTCTTAATTCCATCAATTAATATAAAATTATTGCCTAGTTGGGATTGCTTTCCTTATAGTGAAATATCACCGAGTAGTCGAAATATAAATATAAGGTTTAAAGTGCTTACAGAGAGTGTTTTTAAAAATAACTCTAGTAATATAATTATTACTAATTTTAAAAACCTAGTCATGTGCTTGCCGCAAAAGGAAGAAATAAAAGAGAATCTTTTTCATTTAGTTAGAGGGAAAACTTATAACATAGAGCATATTATTAATGACATAAGTACTAAAGGTTATAATCATGTAAACTTGGTATTAGAACCAAATGAATATGCAGTCAGAGGTGGAATTATTGATATTTGGCCTGTAGGAAATAAAGAGCCATATAGATTAGATTTTTTTGGTGAAAAACTTGAAAGCATAAAACTTTTTGATCCAATATCACAAATATCTGCTGACAAGAAAGATAATGTTATAATCCATCAAAGTATCGAACCTCCATTATCTGAAAGTTCAAAAAGTGATTTTATTGCAAATTATAGAAACAAATTTGGACCTACAAGCAATAAGCAGTTGCTTATACATCAAATTAAAAAATTAAATAAGGTTGATGGCATTGAACACTGGATGCCACTATTTTACAAGAAAAAATTTATTAGTTTTTTTGATTTTTTTCAACCAGACTTTTTAATACTTAATGATAATATTTCATCAATGATGGATGACTTTATAGAGGATATTAAAAACTCTTATTTAGAGAAAAAAGAAGCAAGTAGTATCGACTATGAAAATATAAATCAACCAATTGAGCCTAATTTACTTTACTTAGAAAAAAATAATCTTTACAGCAAATTAAAAAATGTAAAAAAAATAATTTTTAATAACTTTAGTTCTAGTGAACAGGTCTATTATGATTTGCAATCAAGTGAAAATTTTGAAACACAAAAGAAAATTAGTTCTGATAAAGAATTATATCAAACTATTGAAAAGATATTATCAAAAGCAAATAAAAAAAAGATAATTTTTATAGCTGATAATATTAAAAATAGAGATAAGCTTCTTTTTTATTTTAATGAAATATTCAAGAACTCTGAATTTATAACTAGAACCTCAAAAAAACAATTTAAAGATTGTTTTGATAACCTTAGCATAATTGATTTTATTTTATTACCTATAGAGGTAGGTTTTGAAAGTAAATATTTAAAAGTAGTATCGTTTCATGAACTTTTTCAAATAAGCTCTATCCTAGCAACTAAAAAGTATAAAAATAATATAAACATTTCTAATTTAAATTTTGAAGATTTTATAGTTCACAATGATCATGGCATTGGTAAATACTTAGGCTTAAAAACTATTAAAATAGATAATTTGCCTCATGATTGTTTAGTTATTGAATATTTAAATAACTCAAAGTTATATTTGCCTGTTGAAAATATTAACTTAATTTCTAAATATGGAGATGCAGATAAAAATGTAACTTTAGATAAACTAGGACAAAATAAATGGGCTTCTAAAAAAAATAATGTTAAAAATAAAATTAGAGACTTAGCTAGTTCGTTAATTGCTCAAGCCGCAAAAAGAGATATGGTTGTATCAAATAAAATGTTAATAGATGCAAATAAACTATCATCTTTTAATAGAGGATTTCAATTTAATGAAACACAGGATCAAATATCCTGCCTAGAGGAAGTTTATAAAGATTTAAAGGTTTCTAAACCTATGGATCGTCTAATTTGTGGAGATGTAGGCTTTGGAAAAACAGAAATAGCTTTAAGGGCCTCATATATAGTGTCATCTAACGGTTTTAAAATAGTTATTATTGTTCCAACTACATTACTAGCTAATCAACATTATAAGACTTTCAAACAACGTTTTAAAGGTCATACACATGTTGAACTGATTACAAGAAATACAAATGCTAAAAAAAAAGAAAATATCTTAAGAAATTTTAGTAGCTATAAATGCAATATATTAGTAGGAACACATGCTTTACTCTCTGTTAATTTTAAAAATATCAATTTAGGTTTAATAGTTGTTGATGAAGAACAGCACTTTGGTGTAATGCAAAAAGAAAAAATTAAAAGCTTAAAAGATAATATTAATTTATTAACATTATCAGCTACACCTATACCTAGAACATTACATATGTCGTTATTAGGTATAAGAGATCTTAGCTTGATTACTACACCTCCAGTAAATAGACAAAATATAAGAACTACGGTCTGTAAATTTGAATTATCAATTATTAGAAAAGTAATTCAAAATGAAAAAGTCAGATCTGGACAAATATTTTTGATAGTACCTCGTATAAGAGATATAGAAAAAATAATCAAAAGATTAAAAATTATTTATCCTAATTTATCTTATGAAGTAGTACATGGCAAGTTGAAAGCAAAAGAAATTGAGGATGCTATGAATAAATTTTATAGTGGTAATTGTGACCTTCTTTTATCTACTTCAATTATAGAGTCAGGTTTAGATATACCTAAGGCTAATACCTTAATAGTTTACAAGTCTGATCATTTTGGATTAGCACAACTTCATCAATTAAGAGGAAGGATAGGCAGAAGTAAAGAAAAAGGGTTTGCCTACTTTACTATAGAAAAAAATAAAATTACTAAAAACGCTGAAAGACGACTAAAAGCTCTTCAGGCTATGGATACACTAGGTGCAGGAATAAATTTAGCTAATTATGACCTTGATATAAGAGGAGCTGGAAACTTGTTAGGTGAAGAACAATCGGGGCAAATCATTCAAGTGGGAGTCGAGTTGTATCAAAAACTCTTACAAGAATGTATAGATGATTTAAATCAAGTTAAGAAAGATGATATTAATGAAACAATAATTAATGTCAAATTACCAGTACTTATTCCTGAACTTTATATTTCTGATCTATCTTTGAGATTAAGCACTTACAGGCGACTAGGTGACTTAAGAATGTATAATGAGTTTCACGCTTTTGAGGAAGAAATGAAAGATCGTTTTGGGCCAGTTCCTTATGAATTTAAAAATCTGATAGAAATTGTAAAACTAAAATCTTTAGCTGCTAAAAGTAAAATTATTAGAATAGATGCAAGTACAGAGAGTATACTTATTTTTTTTAATAAAGATTTTAACAACTACACACCAGAATTTATAGAATGGGTTACAAAAAGTAGTGATAATATTAAACTTCTTGATAGTCATAAAATAAAAATTATGAATAATAAAATAGTAGATAATGAAAATCTATTATTGCAAGTATATGAAATAATAAATACAATTAAGAATATATTAAATATAGAGGAGTATTGATGGACTTAGAATATACAAAAGAAGATATTTTATTTAGAAGTAAAGTCAAAGATTTTATAAAGGATAATCTTTCTATTGAATTAAAATCTAAGATAGCAAATGGAGGAAATGCTACTAAAGAAGAAACAGTATCGTGGCAAAAGGCTCTTTATAAAGAAAATTTATTTGCACCTGGCTGGCAAAAACGATATGGAGGAGCTGAATTATCTGCTACAAAAAGATATATTCTTGAACAGGAGTTAGCTATTGCAGATACTCCTACTATAATTCCTTTTGGAGTCACCATGATTGGCCCTGTGTTGATTCAGTATGGAACAGATAACCAAAAAAAATTCTTTCTTCCAAAAATACTAAACTCAGAACATTGGTGGTGCCAAGGTTATTCTGAGCCTGGTTCAGGATCTGATTTAGCATCTTTAAAAACAAAAGCAATACTCTCAGGAGATAATTATATAATAAATGGAACGAAAACTTGGACTACGCTTGCGCAATATGCTGATTGGATGTTTTGTTTAATAAGAACATCTACAGAAAATAAACCGCAAGAGGGTATTTCGTTTATTATGATAAACATGAAAACTAAAGGTATCAGTGTTGAACCTATTATTACATTAGATGGATCTCATGAAATCAATACAGTATATTTGCAGGATGTTATAGTACCTAAAGAAAATTTAATATTTGAAGAAAATAAAGGTTGGACGGTAGCTAAATTTTTATTAAGTCATGAAAGAACTTCAATAGCTGCTGTAGGCAAATCAAAAAATGCTTTAAAAAAACTAAAACAAATTGCAAATATTGAAATGAATAATGAAGGAAATGCATTAATTACTGATAAAAGGTTTAGAGATAAATTAACTTTTCTAGAAATGGATCTTAAAGCACTAGAATATACAGAGTTAAGAGTACTTTCCGAAGAAAAAAAGGGCGCAGCTCCTGGACCAGAAGCCTCTCTTCTCAAAATTAAAGGTTCTGAAATCCAGCAACGAATTACTGAATTAACAATGAATGCTGTAGGCTATTATGGCCTGGCAAAAAGCAACGTAGATGATTCTGATAGAATAAATACAAATCAATTTAGACCTGACTATACTCAAAACGCTGCCTCCAATTATTTGAATATGAGAAAAACTACTATTTATGGAGGTTCTAATGAGATTCAAAAAAATATTTTGTCGAAAATGGTACTAGGTTTATAAATGAATTTATCATTATCAGAAGAACAGCTGTTAATCAAAAGTTCTGCAGAAAAATTTTTTAATGAGAATTTAACTTTTGATAAGAGGAATAAGGCTATAAATAAAGATTCAAATATAATAAACAGTGTAATAAAAAAATCAAAAGAGTTAGGATGGTATGAATTACCATTTAAACAAAAATATGGAGGTTTGGATGGTAGTATTACAGATGTAATGTCATTGATAGAAGTTTTTGGCTCTTCTCTTCACATAGATCCATATATATTTACAGTTTTATTTCCTGGCATGATGATAGAGAGTTTTTGCAATGAAAATAATAAACCAACTTTCTTAAAAACCATTATGGAGGCTGAAGAAAAAATAGTTTTTTGTCATGCTGAACCTAAAGCTAGATTTAACTACTTAAATATTAAAACTGAAGCTAATTTTGAAAATAATAAATACTATTTAAATGGTAAGAAGATATTTACAATAAATGGAGGTAGTATAGATTTTTTGATTGTATCTGCAAAACTACCTAGTAACGAAGTTGGGATTTTTCTAATAGACATTAATAAAAATGATATTTTTGCACAAAATTATAAAACTATAAATGACTTTAATGTGGCAGATTTTGAATTTAACAACACAGAACTTAATGCAAATACAATGATAGGAAAATTAAGCAAGAGTCAATACACTAATAAAATTGAATATATATATGATTATTTGACATTGGCGTGTTGTTCCGATGCGTTAGGCATAGCTGAAAAAATCTATACGTTAACATTAGAATACGTTAAAACCAGAGAACAATTTGGAAAGAAAATCGGATCATTCCAAGTTATACAACATCGCATGGTAGATATGTACATTAAAAAAGAAGAGATGAGATCTTTAAATTACATGGCCCAACTAGCATTTGTAGATAAAGAAGAAAAAGACAACAGAGTTAAAAATGTTTCCTTAAATAAAATTTTCTTAGGTACAAAAGCTACTGAAATCGCTCAAGATAGTATTCAAATTCATGGTGGAATGGGAGTAGCAGATGAAATGCAAATTGGTCACTATTTTAAGAGATTAACATTATTAAATTCTTTACTCGGAGACACAGATTTTCATTATAATAGATATGACTTATATGATAAAATCTAAATATGAATTTTCTACTTTTTGATTTAAAAAGATTCTTTGTAGTATTACTAGTCCTTGCCATAATTGTATTAAGTATTTCTTTTTTCGCTTTTTTAGCCATTTTTTTAATTCCAATTGGAATAACCATCTTAGCTGTTAGAAAACTTTTTTTACCTAAAAAAAGTAATAATATTAATATTAACCATCAAGAGTACCGTGAAACTGAAAGAAATTTTATAGATGTTGAATATAGTAAAGATGAAGAAAAAGATATCTAAATTATAGATCAGGTAGTTTGATTTTGATGATAGTAAATTGCTAAAGTATACTTAAATATCCGAAGTTCTAAGGTTTTTTCCATTTTATTGAACAACCCATACTATTAAATTGATTTTCTTCAATCTTATTGTTTTTTAACATTTTACTAAACGCAGACACTAGTGATCTTTCTCTATAATCATATTTTGCTTTATATTTAATATTATCTAGTCTACCTCTATAAAATAATTTATCTCTTTTATCAAAACAATAAAAGTCAGGTGTACATACAGCCTGATATTTTAAAGCTACCTTTTGCTCAGAATCAAATAAATAAGGGAATTTAAAATTATGAATATTAGCAAACTTTTTCATATTTTCAAAAGAATCTGCAGGATATAATAAAACGTCGTTTGACATTATGGCAACTATGCCAATATTTTTAGACATCAGGTAATTAAAATCAAATACCATTCTAGATATTAGATCGATTACATATGGGCAATGATTGCATATAAAAACTATAACCATGCCGTTAACTCCTCTAGTATTACTCAAGCTATAATACCTATCATTTACACTCATTAGTCTAAAGTCTTGAGCTTTAAAACCTAGATTCATTTTATTACTACTTAAAAGCATTTTTTTAATTTAATATAAAATATTACAAAGTAAATATTTTTTATGCTTGAAATTAATGTTAATTATATTATTTCTTAATAATGTCAAAATTAGTTGAAGTTAAAAATATATCTAAGTCTTTCAATTCATTCTTAGCGGTAGATAATATAAGTTTTTCATTATCTAAAGGAGAGGTATTAGGGTTTCTAGGTCCAAATGGAGCAGGTAAGACCACAACAATGAGAGTTCTAACGGGCTTTCTAACACCAGATTCTGGGCAAGTTATTATAAATAATATTAATCTATTTGATCATTTAAAAGATTCAAGACAGTTCATAGGTTATGTTCCTGAAGGATCGCCATTATATAATGAAATGACTGTTATAGATTTTTTAGGTTTCATATGTGATATAAGAGCAGTAGATAAACAGAGACAATTAACTAAAGTTATTAAGCTTTTAAGTTTAAAGGATGTTTTGTTACAAAAAATTGAAACTTTATCTAAAGGTTTTAAAAGAAGAGTAGGTTTAGCTCAGGCATTAATTCATGATCCTGAAATACTTATATTAGATGAGCCTACTGATGGCTTAGATCCAAATCAAAAACATGAAGTAAGAAATTTAATAAAGAAACTAGGAAGAGAAAAAGCTATAATAATTTCTACACATATTTTAGAAGAAGTAAAGGCTATTTGCAACAGAACCATGATAATATCAAATGGTAAGTTGTTAATTGATGACACTCCCAAGAATGTCTTAAAACAGTCAAATAACTATAATAATATAATACTTTCTGTTAAAGAAAGGTCTAACAATGACTTCCTCAATGAACTGAAAGCGCTTAAGAAATTTAATAATGTAGGTATTAAGGATAATATGTGCTCTATAAAGTTGAGAAAACAATCTGATATAGAATTTGTTAATACATATTTAATTAAAAAAAAATATAGTATCAAACATTTTTCTATAAATAAAGGAAGCCTTGAAGATGTTTTTAGGTCTTTAACTTATGAAAAATGAGGTATAATTTTATATGCAGATAATTCCTATAATAAAGAGAGAGTTGTTAGGTTATTTTTCCACGCCTGTAGCTTATGTTTTTATTACAGTTTTTCTATTAATAAATGGACTATTTACATTCTATTTGGGAAACTTTTTTGAAATAGGTCAGGCTTCGTTGGGAAGTTTTTTTGAGTGGCATCCTTGGCTATATCTATTTTTAATTCCAGCAGTTACAATGCGGCTCTGGGCTGAGGAAAAAAAATCAGGCACCATTGAACTTTTAACTACTTTACCAATATCAATTTCTGATATTGTTTTTGGAAAATTCTTTGCAGCTTGGATCTTTACTTTAGTAGCTTTAATTTTAACATTTCCAATTTGGATTACTGTCAATTATTTAGGGAAACCTGACAATGGTGTGATAATAGCGAGTTATTTGGGTAGCTTATTGATGGCAGGTGGGTATTTATCTATAGGAATTTTTATTTCTGCTTTAACACAAAATCAAGTTATTGCATTTATTATATCTGTTACAACCTGTTTTTTATTTACTGTAAGTGGTTTGCCAATTGTTTTAGATTTCTTTTCTAATTGGGCTGGAGAGAATATTACTGATGTAGTAGCTTCTTTTAGTTTTTTATCTAACTATATAGATATTTCTAAAGGCATAATTGATCTTAGAACTGTAATTTACTTTTTTTCTTTAATTCTATTATTTTTATTTTTAAATATAGTAACGTTAGATAATTCTAAGAAATAGGAAATATATGAATTTATTAGGTTTAAAAAATATTTATAAATTAAGAGTTTTTAAATACGTATTGTATCCTACAGTATTTTTATTTTTTAATCTTATCATTGGAAAAATTTTAATTAATACAAAATTAGATTTAACTTCAGATAATTTATTTACTGTATCCGAAAATACAACATCCATAATTAGAGGTCTTAATGAACCAATAAATATTAAATTATTTTTTTCTAACTCCCTGAGTAAAGAATTAGTGCAAATTAGAGATTATGAAAAAAGAGTCCGAGAATTATTGTTAGATTATGTAAATATTTCTGAAGGAAACATCGCTTTAGAAATAATAGATCCCAAACCATTTACAGACCAAGAAGATTTAGCAAATATTTATGGTATACAAGGCCTTCAATTAAATGAAGAGGGTGAAAGGTTTTATTTTGGAGCTGTAATTAGTAATTCTGTTGATGAAACTACTATAATTCCATTTTTTGAATTAGCAAGAGAGCAGTTTTTAGAATATGATTTAACTAAAACTATTTATAATTTAGCAAATACATCTAAGCCAAATATAGGTCTTATATCTGGACTGCCTCTAGTTGGTAGAGTTAATAATATCCAAGGAAGAGCTCAATATGAAGAACCATATTATGTATATACTAAAATTAAGGAGTTTTTTAATGTTGTTGATTTAACTCTAGATTTTAAAGAAATTCCTTCTGATATTGATCAGTTATTAGTAATACACCCTAAAGAATTGAGTGATCAATCTTTATATGCAATTGACCAATTTGTAATGTCTGGAAAAGGCGTAACTTTTTTTATTGATCCATTCTCTGAGGCTGATAATAATTTGTCAAAGCCTGAAGGGGAAAGTAAACCGCCTCATTCTAATTTAAGCAGAGTTTTTACCAAATGGGGATTTGATATTAAACCAGGAATGATTGTAGGAGATGCTATAAATGGAAGAAAGGTTAGTTTAGGAAATCCTAATAATCAGAAAATAGTAACTTACATTTTATGGCTGGCTATACAAGAAAATTTATTATCTAAAAAGGACATAATTACAGCTAATTTAGATTATATATTCTTGAAATCAGCAGGTTCTATTGAGAGTTTAAATACTAATAATAGTCTAAAAATAGAACCACTAATAAGTACTTCAAAAGAAGCAATGCTACTTGAAAGGTATAAAATGCAATTTAGAGCAGACCCTGAGCAATTACTAAAAGACTTTTTATCTCAAGATAAAAGTTATATTTTAGGAGCTAGAATTAAAGGTGATTTTGAATCTGTATTTACTAAAGATGAGGCAAATAAATTAGGTAAATCTGATAGATACATTAATAAGACTAACAATGCTAATATTTTACTTTATGCAGATACCGATTTATTAGAAGATAACACATGGGTATCTAAGCAAGATATGTTTGGCAGAAACTCTGCTACACCAATTGCTGATAATGGACGTTTGGTAATAAACTCAATTGAATCTATGTCAGGAGGAAAGAATTTAATTAGTTTGAGAGGTAGAGGAGTTTCCAACAGGCCTTTTTTGGTAGTTGAAAACCTACAGAAGAAAGCAGAGCTTTTATTCAGAGAAAAAGAAATATCTTTACAAAGCCAACTACAAGAAACTGAGGAAAAAATAAAAGAAATACAAAAAAATAGTTCTGCCTCAGATCAAAATAATTTATCTGAAAGAAATAAAGCTATTGAAGAGTTTCAAAATAAAATCTATTTCATTAGAAAAGAATTAAGAGAAGTTCAAAGACAGCTAAACTCAGATATAGACAAGCTTGAATCTAATATTATGATAGTAAATATTTGGTTAATGCCTATCATAGTTATTTTATTATTCATAGGGATTAGATTTGTATCAAATAAGAATAGAAAGAAATTTTATAAAAAAATAGGTAGGATAGTCGGGTAAATGAAATATAAAAATATATTTATATATATTTCAGTCATTATATTAATAATTGGTATCATATTCGCATTTAAAAATGAATATTCTGTAAATACAAAATTTCAAAAATTATATAACGAGTTAGATAATGAAATTGATAATATATTTAGCATTGAAATAGAAAATAATTCTGATACTTTTTCTCTTATTAAAAAGGAAGGTAAATGGGTATTACCTAATTATCAAGAATATCCTGCTGATGATACAAAAATTTTAGATTTTTTATTAAAAGTTTCTCAATTAAGAACGGTTGATAAAAAAACACAAAATCCTGAGTTATTTAATAAGTTAGGATTATCTTTTCCAATTGTTGATGATGCAAAAAGAATTAGGCTATTAAGTAAAAATAGAAATTTAATTGCTGACTTTATTATAGGAAACAATTTTGTACACAATAATGAATTGAGCTATGTAAGAAAGTTTGATGAAGACCAATCTTGGTTGTTTAAAAATGAATTTAATATTTTCGATAATGAAATTAATTGGACTAGTAATAGTCTCCTCAGAATAGCAAGATGGAGAATTAAGTCTATTAACATCAAGGATGATAACAAAAAAAGTAAAAACATATTTTTTTTTAAAGACAAATATTCTGATCAGTCTTTTAAATTAAAAGACATACCTAAAGGTGCTAGTCTAAGATCTAATGTAAATGCAAATAATTTGTCTTCTATTTTAGAGAGTGTAAAAATTGTTAATATAAAAAAAAAACCTATTGAGAAAAAATTTATATATAAAAAAGATATAATCTTTACTACATTTGATGGTTTAGTTGTAAATATAAAGACTTTTGAGTTAGATAAGCAAATGTACTTTGATTTTGAAGTAATTAGTGATTTTAGTGTTAGAGAGGAATTACCTGATGATAGTCCAAACATTGTTGGCTTGCCAAATATGCTGAGTATTGATGAAGTATCAAGTGAGGAAAAAAAATATATATATTTAAAAGATTGGTATTTTATATTACATAATGATTTTATTAAAAACTTTAACGTTACTTTTTCAGATCTTATTGAAAAAAAATAAAGCTAACTATACTTTAATTATAGAATAATAATCTATATTGCTTTCAATTATTTTTTTATTTCCCTGTAAAGTTTTAATTTCTAATAGAAACTGACATTCAACTATATTAATACTAAAGTTTTTAAGAAGCTTTATAGATGCGTTTATAGTTCCCCCAGTTGCTAATACATCATCTATAAGAATTACATTAGATTCTGGCTTTAAAGCATCTTTATGAATTTCTAATGCATCTTTGCCGTATTCTAAATTATAACTTTCTGAGTATACTTTGTGAGGCAATTTACCTTTTTTTCTTATGGGTACAAACCCACAATTTAATAGAATTGCTAAAGAAGAACCTAGTATAAAACCTCTAGATTCTACACCTATGATGTGTGTGATATTTTTATTTATAATTCTATTTTTAAGTTTTTGTATAGTAAATGCAAAAGCTTTTTTATTATTTAAAAGATTTGTGATATCTTTAAAAATTATTCCTTTTTTAGGAAAATCTGGTATATCTCTTATATAATTAATTAAATTCACGTGAAAATATTTTTATATATATTAGTTATTCTATATGGTAATTATAGTTTATTCTCTCAACAATTAGAAGATATAATTGGAAATATTACCTTATATACTATAAAAAAGGATGAGACTTTAATAGATATATCTAGAAGGTATAATTTAGCTTTCCCTGAAGTTTTATTAACTAATCCAGATATTGATGATCCTTGGTTGCTTGAAGAGGGCAAAGTAATAAGTTTACCCACCAGACATCTTTTACCTAATGGTAAAAGAAAAGGTATTATAATAAATAAAGGAGACCTAAGAGCATACTTTTTTAAAGAAAATCATATTGAAAGTTTTCCTATAGGAATAGGAAGATTAAATTGGGATACTCCGTTAGGAAGTGCAATAGTTGTGGGAAAAAAGAAAAATCCATATTGGACTGTTCCTGATTCAATCTTAGAGGAAGAGCCACATTGGCCAAAGGTAGTAAAGCCAGGACCTGAAAACCCTTTAGGTACAAGAGCTATTTATTTATCTATACCAGGTTATTTAATGCATGGTACGAATAAGCCTTGGGGAGTAGGAATGAGAGTAAGTCATGGGTGTATAAGAATGTATCCAGAAGGAATAGAAAAACTTTATGATTTAGTAAAAGAAGGTGATAAAGTTGAAATTATTGAACAAAAAGTTAAAGCTGGTTGGCAAGGAGGAGTTCTATATCTGGAAGTTCATACAATGCATGAATATGGGTTAGAAGAAGATGAAGAAAGAAAGCCAAACATCAGATTACTTCCTGAAGCAGCAAGAATTATTCAGGGTGCAGCTGGAAAATATATTGCAAAAATAAATTGGGTAAAAGTTACTGAAATAGTACGAACTGCAAATGGCGTACCACAAGCAGTTCTTACTAAATATTAATAATTATTTTCTAGAAATAGTTCTGAACATTCTATCAATCTTATCATTAAGTGCTCTTAATGCTGATCTATTTTGTTCAGTCATAGCTTCAGCTCTTTGAGCTGTTTTATTCGCTGAATCTGCTGTACCTGCAGCTTCATTAGCTTTAGCCATAGCGGCTTTAGCTTCTGAGATTGCACTATCTATAGCAGCATTATTCTTAGGCGTTTCACAACCTGTTAATGCTATAATTAAAGCGAAAACTGGTAAAATAACTAAATTTTTATACATACTTGACTCCAATTTTTATAAATACATTTATAATTAACTATAATACTAAAGTAAAGCATTAAAATTAACTACTTAAGGTCTTTTTTTAATTAATTACTCATTTTGAGTGCATAAAGTATAGAAGTTACCATATTTATGCTGTTTGCTTGATTTTTATAAGCTATATCAAAAGCAGTACCGTGATCTACAGAAGTTCTAATAAATGGTACTCCTAGCGTTAAGTTTACTGATTGATTGAAATATAATAATTTTACAGGTATGTGTCCTTGATCATGATAATTTGCTATCACTAAATCATACATTCCTTTTACTGCATTTCTAAATATTATATCAGACGAAATAGGACCCACAATATCAATATTTTTATTTAGAAGGAAATCAATAGCAGGTAAAATTTCTTCATTTTCTTCTGATCCAAATATTCCATTCTCACTGGCATGAGGATTCAAACCGCATACAGCTATTTTAGGTTTAATGTTTTTCATCTTATATATGTGATCATGTCCTATTTCTATTGCCTTTATTAAACGATCTTTTTTAATGAGTTCTAAGGCTTTTTTTAATGGTTTATGACAAGTAATATGCAAGGTACTAAATCTTTTATTAGCTAGCATTAAATATGGCTCTGTAACATTAAATAGCGATCCTAGTAAACCTGTATGACCATCGTAGTTATGTCCTGCTAAGTGAAGAGATTCTTTAGATATGGGAGCTGTAATAATAGCATTTATTTTCTTATTTTTATATAATTCAGCTGCTTTACATATAGCTTTGTATGAAACCTCACCTCCTATACTACTAGGCTTGTTATCAAAGTTTATTTTTTTATCAAAATCTATAAACTCTACAATATTTTTAAGGTCAGGATTAATATTGCTAATCTTGCAGGCTTTTATATAAGCAGATTTACTTCCAATAACTTTAAAATTAATATTAACTTTTATTCTATTTAAAAAATGTAGCGATTTAGCTACTATTTCTGGACCAATTCCTGATGGATCGCCTAAAGTAATACCTAAACAATTATTTTTTATCATGATCATTTTTTATAAACATTAATATAGTTATTATAATAACTATATAAGAAAATATTAGTTTTTATTATAAATATTATTTTATTAAGTGGTAAATGAATTAAATATTATATTTACATATTAATATAATAACTATATATATTAAAAGCAGTCCCCATCGTCTAGCGGTCTAGGACGCCGCCCTTTCACGGCGGAAACACGGGTTCGATTCCCGTTGGGGACGCCAAGTTTTTCAGTAACCTTCAGGGGGTTGATACAATTTGGTGTTATAAAAAAAAATATCCTGTATAAACTTATAAGAAAACTATATCAGTAAAATATGAAAAAAAAATTAGATCAATATAACGTAAATTTATCAGGAAAAAATGCAGTTGATAATAGTATTAATCAAAGTTGGGAACAAGATAATCAAGCCTGGTGGGATTGGTATGTAACATTAGCAGAGAATAGTAACAAAAAATATGAAAGCATAAAATTAAATTTACCTTCAGTTGAAAATTTAGTTATTCCATCATTCAAGAAAATTAAAAAAGAATTAGCGATACCATATGATCTAAAAGAAATACATTTAGATTATTTTAAAAAGAATGGATTTATTAAATTGCCCAATGTTTTATCTGTTGGAGCAACCGCAATGTTGAGGAATGAAATTTTATTTTTATTGAAGAAAAAATTTAATTTAAATAAAAGCAATCGCTTTCTAAGTATGGAAATGATGTGGACAGAAAATAAAATTATTAGAGAATATGTTTTAAGTAGTCGTATTGCTAAGATTGCTGCTAATTTACTTAAAGTAAAATGTATTAGACTATATCATGATAATATTCTAGCAAAAGAAACAGGCTGTGGAAGAACACCATGGCATTGTGATAGTGACCATTTCCCTCTAGACACACAAGATGTAATTACCGTTTGGATCCCAGCTCAGGCTACACCTAAAGAAATGGGACCTTTATCATTTGCAAAGCCTATAAATGTATATGATATAGTTAGCAAAATAAATTTTAATAAATTTGATACTAGTTATGATAAACAAGTAAGTAAAATATTTAAGGCACAGAAAGTTTCAATAGAAGATGGTCCTTTTAAATTAGGTGAAGTTAGTTTTCATCATAACTTTAGTTTTCACACAGCAGGAAAAAATAAAACTAATAAAGTTCGTATTGCTT